>ERZ1023255.41-NODE-41-length-37606-cov-17.946633_pt1 | contig 37606 bp, 35 predicted proteins | sample MGYA00380459_ERZ1023255 | MGnify/ENA primary metagenome ERZ1023255 (study PRJEB33173, sample SAMEA4830368) | metagenome | study: EMG produced TPA metagenomics assembly of the PRJEB25223 data set... | reverse complement strand
TGTTGATTCATGTTGTTATTCATTTGTCCCATCTGCTCGTTCATTGACATGTCTTGTTGATTCATATTGTTATTCATTTGTCCCATCTGTCCGTTCATTGACATGTCCTGTTGGTTCATGTTGTTATTTGTTGTTGTATTGGCTTGAGCTGATCCTGCTCCTAAAAATAGACTTGTCGCTAATACTGATGAAATCATTAATACTTTATTATTCATAAATCTCCACCCCTTTTTTAATATTTTATGAATGATTCTTGTTGTGTGTTTCTTCTTAATCTTACGCTTAAAAACAAAAGACTGTTTTACTGACAATAAAACTAATTGTTTTGCGTAATGCCCCCTTTTTATTCTACTTACTAAAACATACGTATTTTTACTATTATAAGTTCACTTTTTATAAAAATTATTTAAACTAAATGAAAATATTCTTCTAACGTAAGGTTAGTATTTTTCATTTTTTTCGCATCTTTTTTCCCTAAATACCTTAAATGCCACGGTTCGTACATAAATTGGGTAATGTGTTCTTTACCTTTAGGATACCGAATAATAAAGCCATAATGATGAGCGTTATCTTCCAACCATTCACTCTCTTTAGTATATTGAAACAGTTCCTTAGCTGATTCATGTAACCCTGGAGTAGCAACATCAAAAGCAAGACCAGTCTGATGTTCAGAAAATCCAGGTTTTGCGCTATATAGTTGCGCTTTTTTTAAACCATCACGTTGCACATATATATTAAACAATCGCATCTGTTTAAAATACGAACGAAAACCGCTTATAATAATCAATCGAAGCCCTTGTTTATTTGCATCATTAATCATTATCTTTAAAGCGTTTAGCGCTTTCAATTTTGGAAATGGCGTATAAAATGGAGAAATTTTATAGTCTTTATTTACGATAATATGACTATTAAAATAATACGCTCCGTTCTTTTTTATAATAGTATTATCATAGCCTTTTTGTTTTTTATTTAAGAAATAAATTATTAAGATTAAAATTACAACTAACCATGGGATTACTTTTCTCATATACTCATCCTTCTCACCACATATTTTTATAAAACATACTTCTTGTAACCTTCAGTTTACAAATCTTAGCTTTCATTTTTAAACTGAATTTACCCTAGCGCTATTTCAATTTATGTTTTAAGAACTATAAATGACTCCATATTTGCATCATTGACAGACTAATACCCCAAAATATTTCACCATTATTTGTTCAATAACATTACATTTAATAAAATGATAAATCAATTAAAAACTCAAAACATAAAATTGCACATAAAAATTGAGCTTGATATTATAAACTATAAATTTCATTTATAGATAAGTATTATCAATTAAAATGATTTTTTGAGTAAAAAACTATGTACTTTAGCAAATTTTCAGCTATAATAAATTATAATAATTATAAAAAGATATTAATTATAATTAACTTCATAGTTTTGGAGGTGTATTGATTGTTTGAAAAAACAATATATTCCAAGCTTTAAATTAGAGTCATAAAAAAAACTAAATATGCTTTTAATTATTGAAAATTTTATACATAAATATTACTTATTATAAATTTGAATGACTGAGTCCAAGCATTATTTACTGGAAAAGATCCAAATTTATTTATTTGATAATAAAAATATGGTTAAAAATAAAGGAGATTAAATTATGAATAAAAAGTTAACAGGGCTATTTGGAGCGCCTGTATCAGATAGAGAAAATAGTATGACTGCTGGTCCAAGAGGCCCTTTATTAATGCAGGACATTTATTTCCTTGAACAAATGGCACACTTTGATAGAGAAGTGATTCCAGAACGTCGAATGCATGCTAAAGGATCAGGTGCATTTGGTACATTTACAGTAACAAATGATATAACAAAATATACATGTGCAAGTATCTTTGCTGAAATCGGTAAACAAACAGAAATGTTTGCACGATTTTCAACTGTAGCAGGCGAACGTGGTGCAGGCGACGCAGAACGAGATATTAGAGGATTTGCTTTGAAGTTTTATACAGAGGAAGGTAACTGGGACTTAGTTGGTAATAATACGCCAGTATTCTTCTTTAGAGACCCTAAATTATTCCCAAGTTTAAACCACGTGGTTAAACGTAATCCAAAAACAAATATGAAAGACCCACAAGCAAATTGGGATTTCTGGACCTTATTACCAGAAGCGTTACACCAAATTACAATCTTAATGACAGATCGTGGCATTCCTAAAGGTTTTAGAAATATGCATGGCTTTGGTTCTCATACATATTCTATGTATAACGATAAAGGCGAACGTTTTTGGGTTAAATTCCATCATAGAACACAACAAGGTATAGAGAACTATACTGCAGAAGAAGCCGAACAAGTGATAGCTAAAGATAGAGATTCTTCTCAAAGAGACTTATTTAACAACATTGAACAAGGCAATTTCCCTAAATGGAAAATGTACATCCAAGTAATGACAGAAGAACAAGCCCGTAATCATAAAGATAATCCATTTGATTTAACTAAAGTCTGGTATAAAGACGAATATCCATTGATTGAGGTTGGTGAGTTTGAATTAAATCGAAACCCTGAAAATTATTTCCAAGATGTTGAACAAGCTGCATTTGCGCCAACAAATATCGTCCCAGGTTTAGATTTCTCACCAGACAAAATGTTACAAGGTAGACTGTTTTCATATGGAGATACTCAAAGATACCGTTTAGGCGTTAACCATTGGCAAATTCCAGTTAATCAACCTAAAGGTGTTGGTATGGAAAACATATGTCCATTTAGTAGAGATGGGCAAATGCGTATCTTAGATAATAACCAAGGTGCTAGTACACATTATTATCCAAATAGTAACGGTGCATTCGAAGATCAACCGCAATACAAAAAACCAGCTTTAGATATTCAAGGGCAAGCATACGAATATGACTTTCGTGAAGATGACGATAATTATTTTGAACAACCTGGTAAATTATTCCGTTTATTGTCATATGAAGAACAACAAACATTATTTAAAAATACTGCAAATGAAATGAGTCCCGTTACAGACGCATTGAAACACCGCCACATAAGACATTGCTATAAAGCCGATCCAGCATATGGTCAAGGTGTAGCCGAAGCTATGGGCATTGATATTAATGGAGTGGACTTAGATGTCGCGGACTAATATAAAAGGAAAAGGTGATTATATGATATTAGATAACTTAAACCCAGAAGATTTATTTCCAACTGAGAAAAAAGGTCCTGCCATTTTAGGGAAAATGGAATACCCTATTAATGGTATTGTAAAAACGTATGATGCTGCATACATTGCAACAAATGAACGCCTTATCTTAAATGTAGATATGGATGGTCAATTTTACTATAGAAATATCCGTTATGACGAATTAGAAGATGTTCAATTAGATAATGATACGCTAACAATGCGTTTTAGTATTGGTACATTTCCAATTACAAATTTAAATAACAATGACGCCGAACAATTCATAAATTATATTGAAACTAAGCGTACTTAAACAAAAAAGGATGACTTCTACCAAAGATTGAGTAGAAGTCATCTCTTTTTATTAAGATTAAATAAATTGGCCGATACGTTTTTCTGAAATACCAGTTTTTTGATTGTAAATTTCTTCGCCTCTTAAAATAGTTTGCGTTACTTGCGCGCCAATTTCACGACCAATATAAGGGCTCATCTTATTTCGATATGCTAAATCTTCTGCTGTTAAAGTATATGGCGCATTCGGTTTGATTAATACAAAATCTGCATCTTTTCCAACTGCTATGCTACCTTTTGCTTTCAATCCAAAACGTTTGGCAGGTGCTGTAGCAATAATATCTGCAAATTTATTTAATGACATATTACGTTTTTGAACACCTTCATCAAATAAAATATCAACATTATTTTGTAACCCAGCTATACCGCCCCATGCTTCAAAAGCATTATCTGTATCTTTTAAGTCGGGTGTACAAGGAGAGTGATCGGAAGTAACAAATCCAATATCACCATTTAGCACGCGATTCCACATACCTTCTAAGCGTGATTTTTCTCTGATTGGCGGAGAACATTTTACGACTGGACCAATGTCATCTAATTCTTCCTTGTAGAAGTAAAGATAATGTGTACATGTTTCACATGAAATATCTACACCCTCTTGTTGAGCTTTGATAATTTCATCTACACCTTCTTCACAAGCAACATGTACAATATGTACACGACAACCAGTTTCTTTTGCAAATAAGATAATCTTACGAATTGGCTCAACTTCAGTAAATACTGGTCTACTATCGACATATGCACTTAAAGTTGTTTCACCATTAGCTTTAGCAATTTCACCTAAACGGTCAGTGATCGTTGCATTTTCAGCATGAATAGAAAGTAATTTACCAGTTTTAGCAATTTGTTTCATACCTTCATATAATGAATAATCATCCACATTTTCAAAGTCACCTTCTATTGAACGATCACCACATGTTGCTAAAAACGCTTTATATGCTACGACACCCGCTTCATCTAACTCTTGAATACCGCCGTTTAAGTTATATGGTACTAAACCGCCATAACTCGCAACATCAACTGATAATTCATCTTTACCAGCATCAAATTTTGCTTGAATAGAAGCTTGATCAGTTGTTGCAGGCACTTGATTTAAAGGCATTTCAATAAATGACGTTACGCCACCTTTTGCTGCTGCGCGTGTACCAGTAACATAACCTTCCCAGCTATCACGATAACCGCCGCCTGGTTCAGTAATATGCACATGTGCGTCTACCATTCCTGGTGATACGATTTGGTTCTGAGCGTCAATAACTTGTTCAGCTTCACCTAAATCTTGACCAATAGCAGCAATCTTGCCATCTTTAACACCGATTTCTACATTTTGCTGACTATCTTCTAAAATGACTAATCCATTTTTTAAAATTAAATCATATTTCATTATAGTTCACTCCTTCTTGTTTTTTTGAAAATAATTTAACTGAATGGTGTAAAACAATATAAACTAAACTAGATATAAAGAATCCAATAAACCATGAAAAATCAGAAATTACTTTAAATGCTGGTAAGAATCCTAGTAATGAAATAACCACGCCTACTACTGTTGCAATGTAAGCAGAAATATTAACTCTTTGTATTTTTATATCTTTATCATGTAAATCAAAATACAATTTATCAATATCAATACGACATTTAGATACTAGGTAGAAATGTACTATCATTACACCTGCAACAGGCCCAAGTATTGCGCCAATAGCATTTAAGAATAAAAAGATACTATCCTCATTTTCCATCATTTTCCATGGCATAATAACAACACTTAATACAGAAGCAATAACTACGCCACGTTTATAATTAATCCATTTAGGTAACAGCGCACTTAATTGATACGCAGCTGGTATAATATTACTCGTTGCATTCGTAGAAATGGTCGTCATTAATAGCACCCCTGTCGATATCAAGATTGCCCAGAAATTACTCCATTCATTAATAATCGTTAAAATATTCCACTCTTGATGACCTAAGTAAATAGAACCACCAATAATAATAAATACACTAGCAATCGCAAATAACACATGCGCAACTACTATGCCAGAAATCTGACCAATAATTTGTGTTTTAGTAGATTTAGCATTTTGTGTAAAATCAGATACACTTGAACCTGGTCCAGCCCAAACACCTAATAAAGAGTTGAAGATTAAAATAAATGATAAAATGGCTGGATATATAATACCGTCTGTTTTCGTTGATATTTCATAGTTCATGATATTACTGAAACCACCAGCAACAGTCACACCCCATATTGCCATGCCACCAAATACAATGTAAATTAGTGGATTTAAAATAGCAGTGAATTTGTTCAGTATGTCACCACCACCAAATCCAATCGCAAAACTAATTGCCCAAAAGATTAAAAATGCAATTAATCCTGGTACTGAAATACCTAAAATCGAAACGCCGCTTCCAATATTTTCAAATCCTGGAAAAATCTTATTTAATAAAATTAATAGCGCTTGAGAACCAGCAAATGTTTGTAAACCAAACCATGCAATACCGGCTACAACACCACGTAAAACGCCAGGCAATTTAGCGCCGATGTCTCCATATGTATCACGTAATTGCATTGCGAAGGGTATACCGTATTTAGAACCGGCATATCCATTTGAAACGAGTAATAACGCAATAACAAATGAACTTAAAATCAATGCAAATATGACTTGTAATGGCGATAGACCTATTAATAGAAAACCACCTACCGCTGTATAGTTAGGTATATTATGAACAGCACCCATCCATAAAGTGAAAAAGTTGAATGCAGAATTATTTCGTTGAGCTGATGTCTTAGGCATTATATCTTTATTATAACCACGCTTTTCAAAGAAAGCTTGATTATAAGCCGCTTCATTCCCCTGTCTTTCCATCTATTTATCTCCTTTGCTTCAATAGGCTATAACTATCTTAATCAATCTTTAATTTACATTTTATTACGTATGTAAGCGTTTTTCTTTGTTAGTAATGACATATATTGAGTAGAAAGTTATATATTTCGAACAAAATATGTGTATAATAATTTTTATATAACATTATTTTTGATAAGATTTATAAAATTATAAACGTATTTACGATGTTTATAAATATACCACTTGGTTAATAAATATACAAATAAACCTATATTTGTTCATAAAATATAATAGTATGACTCATAATACAAGAAGACGGAAACGGAGGATTAAACCATGACTACACTTAACGAAATTTTATCCGTTCCTCAGTTTAAAGAGTTAGAACTGATTAACAAAAACGGAGATTTATCATCAGAAGTTTCAAGCTTAGATATTACTGAAAATAATGATATTAAGCATTTTACTTCTCAAAATGCTTTTATTCTAACAACTGGCGTATTATTTCAAGACAACCAAGAAGATTTAAAAAGGTTAATTAAAGACTTGCATGATATTAATACAGCTGGTCTTGGTATAAAAGTTTCAAGGTTTTTACATGAGATAGACAAAGAAGTTATAGAATTTGCAGACAAATTGGGGTTTCCTTTAATAGAAATACCAGAAAGTTGGAATTTAGGCGAAATTACACATCAAATTTCATCTTACATTTCAGACTCAGAAACTGGAAAATTAAACTATGCATTACATATACAACAAGAATTAAATCAGCTTCTCATCAAAGGTTATAGCATTAAGACAATGATTCAACGAATGAGTAAATTACTTGGTGTACCAATCATTCTTTTCGATCCTTTTAAAGCGCCGGAAGCGTTAAGTCATCATTATGATCAAAATAAACATTTAACTAATGAGCACATCGGTTATTTTCTCAACCATTATCAACAATCAACTATCTATGATAAAAACAAACAAGTTTTTGAAAACAAAGACCATGTAATCTTCAAAGTTTTGGGATATACGTATTTCCCTTATTATTTAATGGTTTCACAAGTTAATAAATTATCGTATCCATTCAGTTTGTTAACCATTGAACAAGTAGTTAGTGTATTGAGTTTCGCACTTTACAAAAACACAAAAATCGAAGAAGCTGAACAAAATGATATTAACCGCTTTTTTGAAGCACTCGTTAATAATCAAAGCGAGCAAACACTTTCAATCAAAAAGCATAACGATTTACTGAAACGCTATAATATTTTCGATTCTGATTATTATCAAATTATCATTTGTGATATTGATTCACCGAATAGCTTAGAAAACAGTTATTATCTCAATGAAAGGTATCAACTGACATTTCGTTGGCTACAATATATGCTTACCGATCTTGATGATTATATCAGTATTTATAAAATACCAAGTACAAATCGGTTCGCTATTTTATTACAAAATCGTCACGATTATTACTATGACTATCTTAAACGTCTCCAAAACAGTTATGGAGAACATTTTGAAGGCACGATTTCTTTTGGTATTGGTAATGAAGTTACAGAGTTTACACAAATAGCTTCATCATATTTTGAAGCTAACGAGGCATTTGAAAATGGATTGTTGAATGACAAACAAAGTTTCATTTCTTATTATCATTCCAAAGATATTAAAGAACTTTTACAGTTAATACCTAAAGAGAAATTACGTCCCTTTATAAAACATACTTTAGGCCCATTGAGCTACCCTAAAACTAAGAAAGACTTAGAATTAAAACAAACATTACAAGTCTATATGGATAATCAGTGTGATATAACTAAAACTGCAGAAAAGATATATATTCATCGTAATACAGTTAAATATAGAATTAATAAATGTAGCAATTTAATTGGAGTGAATATTGAAGACCCAATGCATTCATTAAATATCCGTATCGCTTTATACGTTTCTGACACCACTCAATTTGATTAGCCTCCTATAAGGTTATCTTAACTAAAGACGTGGAGCAGAAACCAAATTTTTTAATTGTTTATCTAAGCTTGCGCTCATGCATAAGTCTCACTAAATCAAAACTAATTACAAGAGCTGAAACTCTTGCATAAGAACCACTAATTTTCAAAAGTGGAAGACCTGAGTAAAAACTCACGTGTGAGAACCACTAACTTAATAAAGCCCCCACTCCTTTAAAGAAGTGGGGGCTTTACATTATTTCAAATACTAAGTTAATGCATCTTGTTCTAATTTTTTCATAAAAGCATCTTTTCCATCACAATAACTTTGCCTATCATCAGGAAATTGTTGAGCTAATCGTTCTTTTAATTGTCCGTATTCACGTGCATTCTCTTCATGTTTACGTAAATAATCCCTTACCGCTATGTGACGGTTAATCTCATTCATATTATCCTGTTGAAATATATGCATATGATGCGTACGTGGATTTCCACCCTTTATAAAAAATCTTCTCCCTGTAATTCCATTTTCTCCCAATGAAGTATAACCCAGGCTCATCAATACTTCATTATAGTCATCAATTTTTTCTATTTTATTTACTACTACTAACATATCAATAATAGGTTTAGCCTTTAAATTTTCAACAGCAGTACTCCCAATGTGATGTATTTTAATGACTTCTTCACTTATAATAGCTTCGATGTTTGATTTCTCAATTTCAAATAAAATCGGCCACTGTTTTTGATAGTGCTGTACTTCAATTTCCATTATAGTCACCTTCCCCCAATATACTTCATCATCTCTTAAAATCTCTCTTTTCTTTTAAACTAAATTATATCTTTAAAATCGGTAGTTATAAATGTATTTTCAATTCAACTGACAAAGTCACTTTCATATTGTACTTGATGATAGCACTATTTTTTTATATCTTAAATTAAATTTAAATCTATTTATCGATTTTGATTTATTCATTATACTCATTACATTCAATCAACTTCATAATCACATTATTATTTTTTAAAAGTTATTGCTTTTAATATTAGATTTTTAAACCGAATGGTTTGCTTTGCTAACTTAAAAGGATTAAAATCTATCGTTGGGATGTTATAAAAGGAGATGTAATTGAAATGTCGGAGAATGGAATATCTAACAAAAAAAGAAATACAATCATTTTAGTTATGCTCAGTAGTGCCTTTGTTGCAATGCTTAACCAAACATTACTCAACACTGCACTGCCAGCCATCATTAATGGCTTAGAAATAACTGAAACGACTGCTCAGTGGCTCATCACAGGATTTATGCTTGTTAACGGAATTATGATTCCTACAACAGCTTTCCTCATGGACCGCTTCCATACAAGATCACTCTATATTTTTTCAATGAGTGCATTCTTACTTGGTTCTATCATAGCTGCACTTTCGCCGACATTCGGTTTACTAATGTTAGCACGAGTAATTCAAGCTATCGGTGCAGGTATCTTGTTACCATTAATGCAATTCACTGTCTTCACCCTCTTTCCAGCTGAAAAGCGTGGATTCGCCATGGGGCTTACAGGAATTGTTGCGCAATCAGCACCAGCAATCGGCCCTACTTTAACTGGCTTTCTAATAGATACATTTAGTTGGAGAGCACCATTTATCGTAGTAGCTGCAATCGCTATAATCGCATTTATTATTGGTATCATTTTTGTAGAAAGTAATAATGAAACTAAACGTACTGAATTAGATAAGACTTCAGTGATATATTCTACATTTGGTTTTGGTCTAATGCTCTACGGCTTTAGTAGCGCTGGTAACCTTGGCTTCACTTCACCAATTGTTATCATTTCATTAATAGTTGGACTTATCATTGTCGGTATCTTTGTCTTAAGACAAATTAAAATCGACAATCCATTATTAAATATGCGTGTATTTGCTAACAGAACATTTTCATTATCTGCATTCGCTTCAATGGTTCTATTTATTGGTATTGTAGGTCCTGCGTTATTGATACCTATGTATATTCAATCAGGGCTTGGCCTATCAGCAATACTTTCAGGTTTAGTCATCTTACCTGGAGCCGTGGTTAATGCGTTTATGTCTGTATATACGGGTAAAATTTATGATAAATATGGACTGAAGATATTGGCTGTCCCTGGATTTATCTTATTAATTATTATGACCATTCTGCATTGTTTCTTAACTACAGAAACACCTTATTGGTATATTGTTGTCATCTATGCAGTCAGAATGTTTGCTGTTGCGTTAATTATAATGCCGTTAAATACAATTGGTATTAATGCATTAGAAACTAAAAACATTTCACACGGTACCGCTATTATTAATTCATTAAGAATTATAGCTGGTGCGATAGGTACTGCTATTATGATTACAATTTTAACTATTGTTAGAACAAACTACGTAGAAAATACTAATGGTAGTCAAACAAAAACTGAAGTAATGCAACATGCTACCGTACTTGGTGTAGATGCTGCATTTGCTTTCACAACAATTCTAATGATTATTGGTTTCATCCTAATGTTGATGATTCGTACTAAAAAAGAAACTATCAATAGTCGAGAATTATAACAGGAATAATTAAAGGAGCGAATATATGCTGTTAACTTTTAACGTCATATACTCGCTCCCTTTTTGTATTTTATTAATTTATATTTAATGACAAGCTTCTATGGCTTTTTCTAAAAATAATTGAGCTGCCTTTGAAAATGTATGGTCTTTACTCCAAACCAAATTATGCTTTGCAATTAACTTTGGCTCTAGCGGAATAAACTTAAGATCACTTTCAACAGAAGTATTAATAATACTATCTAATGTAACAACGTAACCCATATTAGCTTTAACCATCCAACCAGCATTATATGCTAAGTTAAACGTACTTACTATATTTAAATCTTTATATAAATGTCCAAACCATTCTGCAAATTCATTTTCTTCAATATCGGTTTCTAATACTTGTCTTGAACATATCAAGGCCTCTTTTGACAAATCTGTTTTTGTCACGTAATTTTTTTTCGAAAAAGCATCGTCTTTTTTAGCAATCACACCCCAGTGATCAAAAGTCGGTAAATCTAATGCTTTGTACTTATTTAAATTTACAGGCTGGATAAGCAAACCAAAATCTAATAACCCTTTATCTAATCGGCTTGCAATGTCCTCTGCATTACCACTATAAATATGAAAATGCACCTTAGGATGATATGTCTGAATCTCTTTAAAAATATTTGCAATAACTTCCATGCCTTTGGTTTCACCACAACCTATATAGACGTTCCCTTCAATATTTCTATCAATCACTTTAAATTCCTCTTGTATTTTTCGAGACATTTCTATGAGTTCTTCAGCTCTATTTTTCAATAAAAGGCCTTCGTCAGTAAGATGAATATTGTGATTGCTTCGCCTAAACAGTTTCACGTCTAACTCTGTCTCTAAATCTTTGATTTGTCTAGACAAAGTTGGCTGTGTGATATGTAATGCATTTGCAGCACGTGTAATACTTTCTTCTTTTGCTATTCTTACAAAATATTGTAGTGTTTTTATTTCCATAAATTTCCTCTCTTAGTTATACAATATATGCATATCTATTTAATATAAATAAGTATTTGTCATATCTCATTTTAACTTTTAAACTGAATTTATTAAAGTTCGGGAGGAACCTATAATGAAAAATAATAAATTAGTCATACTCATTTTAACTATTGGCGTATTTGGTATTTTGAATACAGAAATGGGGTTCATAGGACTAATCCCTCAAATCGCCGCTCATTTTAACGTTAATATATCTACAGCGGGATGGCTAGTTTCCATTTTTGCAATAGGCATTGCTATTTCTGGTCCTATCATGCCTCTATTACTCTCAAAAGTAGAAAGAAAAAGAGTAATGTTGCTCGTGCTCATAATCTTTATAATCAGTAATATTGTTTCACTTTTTACAACAAGCTTTACCGTATTATTAGTAGCGAGAATAATACCAGCCATATTTCATCCTGTATATATCGCTTTAGCCTTTTCAGTTGCATCAGATTCAGTTAATCCAAAAGAAGCTCCAAAAGCTGTTGCTCGAGTGTTTATAGGTGTCTCTGCCGGAATGGTTGTGGGTGTACCAATCGTGAATTTCTTAGCAAATCAATTCAATTTGTATGTAGCATTATCATTCTTTGCGCTTGTTAATATCATTGTACTTATACTAACAATTATGTTCATTCCAAAAATGCCAGCGAAAACAACTGTAACGTACGGAGATCAATTACGCGTCCTCAAACGACCACTAACTTGGTTGTCGATTATAGTATCTATTCTATTTAACGCAGCAATTTTTGGGGTTTATAGTTACTTTACTGATTTCTTAAATATTGTTACAGAGGCACAAGGAAATTTAATATCAGTTATGTTATTCTTGTATGGATTTTTCAATATTTTGGGTAATATTATTGCAGGAAAACTATTAACTTCGATGCATCAAAAAGCAATATTAATGTTACCTTTGGCGTTGATTATAATATATATTGCTATGTTTTGTTTAGGAGCTTTCTCTATTCCAATGATGATTATCACTATGGTATGGGGAACATTAGCAGGCATTTCAGCAAATATAACACAATATGTGATTACTTCAGCTGCACCAGATGCTCCTGACTTATCAAACGGCATATTTTTATCTGCAGTAAATTCTGGCACCACAATCGGAACCTTTATAGGCGGTATATTTATTGCAACTTTAGGATCTAGCTTCGTAATGTTAATTGGTATATTCGCATGTATAATTAATATTGCATTTATTTTACTTAGAAAACGAAATTTTAAGCGCTTTGAAAATAACTTATCATAATAAAAACCCCCTAGTGCATTCATTGCTGCATCAGGGGGTTAAATGTCGTATTTCTTTTTTAAATTTGCATAAAAAAAAAGACGAGTTATACTCGTCTTTCAGCCGTTATTATAATTTAACAACGTTAGCTGCTTGAGGACCGCGGTCGCCTTCAACGATTTCGAATTCAACAGCTTGTCCTTCTTCTAATGATTTGTAACCTTCTTGAGCGATTGCTGAGAAGTGTACGAATACGTCGTTTCCACCTTCAACTTCGATGAAACCAAAACCTTTTTCTGCATTAAACCATTTAACTGTACCGTTATTCATATTAAATTCCTCCATATGTGCTTTTGCACGAATATTTGTAATCTGTCTTAAAAAATCAAAAGGAGTAAATTCAAAAGAATAACTCTACAAATCAATTTCACGAACTAAATTACTTAATACCTATTATAACGAGTAATCATTCATTTGTACACCCTAAACCGTAAATTAGTTTATTAATTTAATTTTTAGTAACGATATAGTGTATTGTTCTATTTATTTTTATTCTTGTATATAGATAAAACACCTAAACACGACCTTAATTTTCATAGCTCAGAACACCCTAAATAATGCTATTCTTTAAAATCTTGAAGCATATTATTCCTTTTTCAAAACTTTAAGATCAACCAACAATTAACGAGATGATAAATAAAATAACAGATATGATGAGTGAGGACCACAAGTAAGGAGACATACGGTCTATCATTCTTTTATATTCGTGATCAGGAGCCTGCTCTTTTTTTAATTTCAAAAGTTTCATTAATAAATATAACGCTCCTACCATATTTATTAAAAATATAATAATCAATAATGTAATTGCCATAATATGTAACACCTCCTATGCGATTGGCTCATTGTTACGTTCTTTCTTCTCTAAATATATAGAATGCCTTATATAGTAAATGACTACCATTTATCATCGTAATCAACGCAAGTACAATAAGTATAGTTTGGCTAAATATAGATATGCTAAAAACGATGAACAGCGCTAAAACAATATTAATAAAACTAGAAATTAGAAAGCCATTACCTAATTTATTTTTCTTTTGCACATTAACGCACCTTTTACTTAAGAATATATTTTTGAAAATCTAAAATTGTGTTATCTTATAATAAATAATAACACAATTTATTTTTTAAAAAAATATAAAATCGACCTAAGGAGAGACATACATTGAATCTTACCCTTAAAATTCTAGTAGGTATTATCTTTGTTAGCATAATGTCTTGGAATAATACGATACAAACACGTCAAAATGTAAATAAAAAAGCACATAAAAACCAGACTCAACCCATGAATAGAAAACAATTTCGTTTCATGCTTTTCTTAAATATCGTTGTAGTTACACTTTTTTATATACTTCTAACGTACGCTTATTTTTAATAAAAACTGGATCAAATTTTAAAAATTACATAAAAGTACCCTCCCTTACAATCCGTAAAGGAGGGACATTTTCTATATTGTTTTCAGATACTCTTCGCCTTCTTTTTTATCGTAAACACCTTCTGTTTTAGCAATAAAGATTGTAGCTACTGAGTTTCCTAATACGTTAACACATGTTCTAAGCATTTCTAAAATTCTATCTACGCCTATAATAAGTGCTAAACCTTGTGGATTTAATCCAACCGAACCTAATGTTGTTAATAACACTACGATTGAAGCTCCTGGCACACCCGCCATACCTTTTGATGTAAGCATCAATGTAACCATTAAGATGATTTGTTCACCAATGCTTAAGTCAACACCGTATAATTGTGCAACAAATAGCGCCGCAATAGATTGGTACATGGCCGCACCATCAAGGTTAAACGAATAACCAGTTGGTAACACAAAGGATGCGATATCTCTAGGCACGCCAAATCTTTCCATTTTTTTCATAACTGTTGGTAATACTGCTTCTGAACTTGCAGTTGAGAACGCAAGCATTAAATCATTTTTCAATAACTTGATGATTTGCGTAATCTTCACTCCACAAATTCTTGAAACAATACCTAATACAATAAAAATAAAGAAAAGCATTGCTATGACTACTGTTAAACATAATTTGAACAGTGGAATTAATGCTGATAATCCAAAAGTAATAATTGTTGTCGTAATAAATGCAAATACTGCAATTGGTGCTAATAATAATACTTTACCAATCATCCAGAATACTGCTTCTAATGCGCCACCTAAAAAGCCTTTAACAGGTTGTGCTTTTTGTCCAATAGCAGCTAACGCCAAACCGAAAAATACTGAGAAGAATATGACTGGTAAAAGTTCTCCAGATCCAAATGCTTCAACTATGTTAGTCGGAATAATATTGACAATTGTATCGATTAAATGATTTCCATATGTAGTGCCTTCTGCTGCTTTAGCAGTTGATTCATATTTTGAAATATCACCTTTAGGTAATAAATCGGGATTTAGCCCTTGACCTGGTTTAAATAAGTTACCAAATATTAATCCCATAAAAATTGCAAAACTTGTCATAATAACAAAATATAATAATGTTTTACCGCCATAGCGCCCAATCGTTTTTGTGTCTCCAACATTTGAAATAGATAGTGCTAAAGAACAAAATACAATAGGTACTACTAACATTTTAATTAAATTTATAAATACATCACCGAATGGTTGTATATAGTTAATTACATCTTTATTTCCATGTAAGATACTACCTAAAATTACCCCTAATACCAATGCTATGATAATTTGCGTCGGTAGGTTTATTCTTTTAATTACTCTCACTCTTGTTCATCCCCTTATCTAAGCTAACATTTGTATAAATGCTAGTTTTCTACAAAATACAGTTTATCACAAAGAAAATTCCACTCATATATTAAATTTACATGATTCTAAAAATTATTTATGATTTTTGTACAACTAAGCTATTATACCAGAAATTTGTGTATTTTAGTTAAAAAAGAACCACCTTTCAGCCTTATATCTATAGGAGTTTAAAGGTTATTAGCACATTAAAAGAAAGCGCTTTCTATGCTATGTACAAATTTTTCAAAAATAGCTTTTTACATACAAAATTAGAGTTATTTGTTTTAATATACGTTATTTTACAATATATCTTCATCATATATATGTTTAAATCGAACTAGAACATTTTTAACAACCATATGTTAAAATCTCTTTTACTTTTTCAAAAAAGACGACCATAACCGCCTCATTCTTTGTTAATATAAAATTATGCTTTAAATATATTGCACACATCAAAAAACATTAATGTTTCATAAAAATTTTTACAAAAAAGGAGAAGTAATAATGGCAAGACATTAATCTAGAAGTCATCCCCAAAACAAATATACTGTTATATTAGCTAATTTACCTGTTATGGTGTTTTTTACCTATATGAATATTAACAACATATTAACAAACGACAGTACTACAGCTGTCTTATTATCTATCATTAGTCTAATGATTTTCTCGACGCTATATACTTTGCTTTCTACACTTTTTTTAAAAGCATAAGAACAATTGAATGTACTTACCTTTCCAAAATTAAAAGTATCCGTTTATCAATAACTTAGAATAACAACCAACTATTTTAAAAAGGAGTGTGCTATGATGCAATTTATAAATATTAATGCAGTAACAGAAAAAGGGTTAAATAAAAAGGTCAATGCGTTTTTAGAGGAAAATCCATATATTGAAATCATTAAATTCGATTATGCTATCGGCACTAGTGGTTATGGTGTAGGGATTTTATATCAAGACAAAGTGAAAATGTAATTCAGGTCACGTCTGTAAAATAGTTAGATCGTTGTGCCTATTAACGCCAATGAAAGTATAAACATCTGTAACGGAACTACAAGCCCATTATTCACAATATACTTAAAAACTACATCTAATCCTGAAGATTCCTTAACAGATCCAGGTATACCGTTATCTATACTTTTAACGACTTCTTTCATGTTTATATTAATACTATATGTAATTGCAATCGTTAAAATCATTGTTATTAAGCTGAACAAAAATATCTTTAGAGTTCTAATAATAAAGGCTTTATCAATAGCAAACATAGTCTTCCCCTAACATTTATGAAGTCCACAACCAACTATACGTTAACATATTTTTCATTGAATTTATATTGTACATAAAAACCCCCACCAGAACTTATACTGATGGGTAATCACTTTATCAAGTATTCTTTTTAAAATTTTCTTTAAAGCCTTTTTTAATATCCTCAATCAAAGATTTACTACCAGTTAAATTAGAGATTGTACTCATTACAAAAGTTATAATTTTTCCGATTATATCCATATAGCATTCTCCTTTACTATATAAATACCATTTTTATAAATATATAATCATACTTACACTCTAATCCTACAATGGAACATCATCTACAATTTTAGTCCTATTAAGGTACTCCTTATCCATTTCCACTTCTGCTGGTGGGTAATTATTTTATGTATCAAGACAAGAAGAACTAATTTCTAAAAAACAAAATCTCTATTAAACCTAAAATAAACAAGACTGTACCTACTGATAAGTAAAGAGCTTCAGTTTTCCCTTCTTTTTTAGTTTCAATCCAATAATTTAAGATAAGTATTAAACCTACAATGGATAAAGAATATGGAAACTTTATAAGACCTATAAAATCCAATATTGTTAATATGGAAGTTGCTATAATTAATAAAATCAATATATTAGATATAACATTTAAACCTTTCATTACAACATCCCTTTCTCAAACGTTAACATTGTTACTTTTTCCAACCCCTTTATTGACGTTGAGCCTTGTAACTTTTAACAATCAATAATTTTTCTCTGTATAAATACATGTTCTACTTCTTTTTATTCTTCTTATTTTTTTCATTTACAGAAATTATAATTGGCAACAAACCACAACAAATAACAATTATTAAAAACAAACCAATATTCATAAAAGCACTCCTTTTATATTGGTCACACCACAAATCTGTGGTGTGAGTTACATACTTCTATTCAAAAACCTTTACGTTTAATTTGTCTGTACACAAAAATACTAGCTACAATAAAGGTTACTATACCGAATAATTTTACACAAATAGAACTGAACTTTAATATTTCTATATTAAAGGCTGTTCCTATTATTGGCATAAAAAAATCGATTACAATAAGTATTAGTAAAATACCTAATATTATTTGTTGACTTTTAGGCATATTAAACACTCCAATTTATAAAATTACAATTACAAATGTAGCTGTAGCAACATCAGCACTTTATTTAAGCAACCACTTATATTGTACAATTCTAATATTATTTATAGTTTATATTTCCTATATGCATAAATTGAGTTCTTAAATGTCTTATCAACATTAAGATATGTAACAATTCTCGCATAATAACTGTGTGAATACATTATTATTTATTCTGTTGTTAAATTTCAATCTTACCAGACAGATACGCATAGAAAATAACCACTTAGAGACTTTTTATCATTTTGTTGTTAAATAATTTTATACTTATATTGCAAACTTTCGAAATTGCAGATTTACCATTAAAGAAGATAACTGTATAATGAAAATCACAAAATCTATTGCTTCATTAGTATTAAGTGCTGTTTTATTAACATCTTTTTCACCTTTAGCAAAAGCAGAAGAACAAGCTCAATCAAAGCATAATGATAATGCTCAACAAACTCAGCAAAATAATCCGAATCAACAATCTTATGACAACAAAAAAGATATACAAACGTATGTCGGAGGAACATACCTTACTAAAAAAGCAATTAAAAGTATGCTAAACAATAAGGGTAAATTGGTAGGAGCAGTTAAAAATGTTACTGGGAACCAAAAAGCAGCAGATGCTGTTTCAAAAAACTTCAACTACATTGATGCAGAACTACGACCTTTACTGAAATTAACTGAAGTTCCAGCTAATTCAGTTGCCGACGCAGTATATAGAGGATTAGTCGAAGCTGGTGTTAAAAAAGGACTTGCTGGTCAAGTTAAGGTTGCAGTAAAAGAAGGTATTAACTTACTTGTTTAGGAGTGAAAATAATGTTTGAAAATAAAGATGATATAAGATTATTATATCAAGCAGTTTCAGAACTAGCTGAAATCGTAGGACATCATCCCTACAATACAAAATCAATAAGTCTCTTATGTTTAGACTTAGGCATCACTCTAGATGAATATGAAAAAGTATTTATGGCATTTACAAGGTTGTCTAATAACAAAAATACTGATGATATGAATATTGAAGAATTTAAAGCCATACTAATTGAAAATGTAGCTAAATATGATGAAATAACAGACTCTAAAGCTTTAAGATTTATAGAAGGTTATGCTAGAAATTATATACCTGAATTATTGCCATATGCAGAAAAGTTATATCTTGATTTAAGAGTATAAAATAAGAGCTTAGCATTAATTTGCTAGGCTCTTTACAATTTAATTAATCCTCCAACGGAACATCATCAATAAACACTGGTCTATTTGTATGCTTATCAGTAACTTGTTCTATTTCCTTATCCAATTGTTCTTCATCGAAATCCCATTCACCAACATTAATGAATATAAGTGTGTCTCCCGAAATTTCTTTCTTATCAGTAAATAAAGTGTGGTATTTACCTAATAGGTCACGCGCTTTTAAACGATTACTTATCTTAATAGGTACTTCCACCATCTCAATACTCTCATTTTAGATAATGTTGTACTTACCTGTATCTGGATTCTTAACATATTCACCACGTTTAGTAACGAACTCTTTCACTTCTGTTTCTTCTCTACTGCCGCGTTAGATAATAAATGTAAAATCTCATTCGCAGCATGCACATGATTATCAATAACCTAGCTTTTAAATCCATTATCCGAAAATCTTTCTGCTATATCTCCTTTTTTCACAAGTAATTTAAAATCCACAAAAACAACCCCTTAAGCCTACGCCTAAGGGGTTTAATCATTCTATACCATTATTCCCACTCAATTGTACTTGGTGGCTTAGATGTAATATCATATACAACGCGGTTAACGTGATCTACTTCATTCACGATACGGCTTGAAATCTTTTGTAAGACTTCCCAGTCGATGCGTGCGAAGTCACTTGTCATGCCATCGATTGAGGTTACGGCACGAATACCAACTGTATGGTCATACGTACGGTAATCTCCCATAACACCTACTGATTGGATACCTGGTAACACTGTGAAATATTGCCAAATCTCACGTTCAAGACCTTCCTCACGGATAACCTGTCTTAAAATCGCATCAGATTCACGTACAATTTCAAGTTTGTCTTCAGTGATTTCTCCAAGGACACGGATACCTAAACCTGGGCCTGGGAATGGTTGTCTCCAAACTAAGTGCTCTGGAATACCTAATTCGATACCTAGTTCACGCACTTCATCTTTGAATAGTGTGTTAATAGGTTCGATTAATTGGAATTCCATATCTTCAGGTAAACCACCTACATTGTGGTGTGATTTAATTGTTTGAGCAGTTTTTGTACCTGACTCGATCACATCTGTATAAAGTGTACCTTGCGCTAAGAAATCTACACCTTTTAATTTAGAGGCTTCATCATCAAAGACATAGATAAACTCATTACCGATGATTTTACGTTTTTGTTCTGGGTCAGACACGCCTTGTAATTTACTCATGAAACGTTCTTGTGCATCTACACGAATAATATTCATGTTGAATCCTTCACCGAACTGCTCCATAACCATGTCGCCTTCACCTTTACGTAACAAGCCATGATCTACAAAGATACATGTAAGTTGATCACCAATTGCTTTGTGTAACAATACTGCTACTACAGATGAATCAACGCCACCGCTCATAGCACATAATACTCTGCGGTCGCCAACTTGATTGCGGATTTTTTCAACTTCAATTTCAATGAAGTTTTCCATTGACCATTCACCAGTACATTCACATACGCGACGTACAAAGTTACGTAATAAGTCGTTACCATATTCAGTATGACGTACTTCTGGATGGAATTGTACACCATATATACGGCGAGATTTATCTTCAATCGCTGCATAATTTGTGCTTGGGCTATCAGCAATAACTTCAAAGCCTTCTGGAATCTCAATAACTTTATCTGAATGACTCATCCAAACATTTTGTTCTTCCGGTAACCCAAAGAATAATTCATCAGTTTTAGCATTGATGATTGCTTTACCATATTCACGTTCATTGGCACGTTCAACTTTTCCGCCTAATAATTTAGTCGTCAATTGCATACCATAACAAATACCTAAAATCGGCACTCCTAAATTGTATATTTCTGGATCAATTGTGAACGAATCTTCCTCATAAACTGAGTTTGGTCCACCCGAAAGGATAATACCTTTAGGGTTCAATTGTTTTATTTCTTCCATACTAATCTCATGGTCGTGTAATTCACTATATACGCCCATTTCACGAATACGTCGTGTAATTAACTGATTGTATTGGCTACCAAAGTCTAAAACAAGTATGAGCTCTTGCTCTTTCGCCATTTCCATAACTTTAAATCTCCTTTTAACTTAGAATGAATAATTTGGTGATTCTTTTGTAATTTGAACATCATGTGGATGGCTTTCTGCTAAACCAGCAGGTCCCATGCGTGTAAATTGAGCTTCTTCTCTTAATGCTTCTAAGTTTTTAGAACCAGTATAACCCATACCAGATCTTACGCCGCCCATAAGTTGATAAATAGTGTCTTGTAGTGCACCTTTGTAAGCGATACGACCTTCAATACCTTCTGGAACGAATTTTTTAGGTGCTTTGTCTTCTTGGAAGTAACGGTCATTTGAACCACTTTCCATTGCGCCTAATGAACCCATACCTCTATATACTTTGTATTGTCTACCTTGGAACACTTCAGTTGCGCCAGGGCTTTCTTCAGTACCTGCAAGCAAGCTGCCTAACATAACTGCATGTCCACCAGCAGCTAATGCTTTAATGATATCTCCTGAGAATTTAATACCACCATCTGCAATAATTGCTTTACCATGTTTACGCGCTTCTGTAGCACAATCGTAAACGGCTGTAATTTGTGGAACACCAACACCTGCAACAACACGAGTTGTACAAATTGAACCAGGACCAATACCAACTTTAACTACGTCAGCTCCCGCTTCATATAAAGCTTTTGTACCTTCAGCTGTAGCAACATTACCTGCTATTAAAGTAACTTGTGGGAATGTTTTTTTAATATGTGCAACTTGTTCTAATACACCTTTAGAGTGGCCGTGTGCTGTATCGATAACTAATGCGTCTACACCAGCTTCAACAAGTTTTTGTGCACGGATATCAGTATCCTTAGCAATACCGATTGCTGCACCTACTAATAATCTACCATGTGCATCTTTAGCAGAATTAGGGAATTCAAGAACTTTTTCAATATCTTTAATTGTAATTAATCCTTCTAAACGGCCTTCTTTAACTAATGGAAGTTTCTCAATTTTATGTTGTTGTAATAACTTCTCTGCTTCCTCTAATGTCGTACCTACAGGAGCTGTAACAAGATTATCTTTTGTCATTACGTCTGAAATTTTAATTGAAAAGTCTTCGATAAAACGTAAATCACGGTTTGTAATAATACCAACAAATTGTCTAGTCTCTTTACTATCAACAATTGGCACACCTGAAATGCGATATTTACCCATTAATGCTTCTGCTTCAAAAACACTTTCTTCTGGAGTTAAATAAAATGGATTCGAGATGACACCATTTTCAGAACGTTTTACTTTTTGAACTTCGTCGGCTTGATCTTCAATGTTCATATTTTTATGAATAACACCAAGTCCACCTTGTCTTGCCATTGAAATTGCCATTTTTGATTCTGTAACTGTGTCCATACCTGCTGATACGATTGGAATATTCAGTTTAATACCTTCTGATAATTGAACACTTAAATCCACTTCTTTCGGTAACACATCTGATTCTGCTGGTAACAATAACACATCGTCAAAAGTTAAAGATTCTTTTTCAAATTTATTTTCCCACATACTTGTACAGCCTCCTAATTAATTGTTTTATAGTTCTATTATTTCATAATTTCTGTGTCTTGTTGATGCTTTATGCCATTAAAAAAGAAATTCAAAACAATTGCTGAAATTGCACCTAGTACAATACCGTTTTGAGTTAACCATGCAAACTGCTCACCTAAAGCGTCAAAAGCTTGAGGTACCGCACTTATACCCGTTCCTAGTCCTACAGATACAGCAATAACTAACAAATTATTTTGGTTCTTAAAATTAATATTACCTAATATACTAACACCATATGCCATGACCATGCCAAACATAGCTATCATGGCTCCACCTAATACTGGTAGAGGGATCATATTTGCTAATGCACCTAGTTTAGGAATACATCCACAAATAACTAACAATATAACCATACCGTATATCACTTTATTCTTTTTCGCACCTGACAATGATACTAAGCCAACGTTTTGTGAATATGCAGTATAAGGAAATGCGTTGAAGATAGAGCCCAAGATGATAGCAATTCCTTCTGCTGTATAACCTTTACAGAAATCTTTGCGTTCCAAACGTTTACCTGTTATTTCACTTAATGCATGATATACACCGGTTGATTCTATTAAACTTACTAATGCCACTATAAAGAATACAAGTGTCGCTCCGAAGTCAAAGCTGAAAGTTGAAAATCTAAATGGTTGAGGTAACGCAAACCAATGCGCCGTACCAATTTGATTTACATCTACGATTCCTAAGAATCCAGCTAGCACTGTCCCCACGATGAGTCCGATAAGTATAGCAATAGATTTCAAAAACCCTACAGTAAAACGCTGTACGAGTAAAATGACAACCAAAGTAATGACACCTAAAATGATATTTTTAGGATCACCGTAGTCTTTAGCACCTTCACCGCCAGCCAAATAGTTCATTGCGACTGGCATTAGGTTAATCCCAATAATCGTTACCACACTTCCAGTAACAACTGGAGGGAAGAACTTCACCAAATAGGAAAAGAATGGTGCAATGATTACAACTAGAATACCTGATAAGAAGAGTGAACCATATAAGTCACCAATACCTTTAGTTTGACCAATTAAAATCATTGGTGCCACAGCAGTAAATGTACAACCTAATACAATCGGTAAACCGATACCTGTCCCTTTCCAAACTTGTAAAAACGTCGCTACACCACACATAAAGATGTCCACTGTAACTAAGAACGCAATTTGTTCAGGTGTGAAGTCTAAACTAGTTCCTACAATAATAGGTACCAATATTGCCCCCGCATACATTGCTAATAAATGCTGTAAACTTAAAATAAAAGTTTTCATGCTTCTTCGCCAACGAAAGTAACTCTATTTCCACTTAACGAAGCCACTTTGCATAATGATGAAACGGTTAAACCTGCTTGTTCCAAACGTTCTCTACCAGGTTGGAAACTTTTTTCAATTACAATACCTATGCCTACTGTTGCACCTTTAGCTTGTTGCACAATTTCATTTAAGCCTAAAGATGCATCACCGTTAGCTAAAAAGTCATCAATGATTAGTACTCGGTCATTTTCATCTAAAAACTCTTTAGACACAATCACTGTACTTGTCGTATTTTTAGTAAAAGAATGTATATCTGCTTGATAAACATCTTTCTTTAATGTGCTTGGTTTTGCTTTTTTAGCGAACAGACACGGCACACCAAAGTGCATAGCTGCCATAATCGCCGGTGCAATACCAGACGCTTCAATCGTTAAAATTTTTGTGATGCCCTCGTCCTTAAACTGCTCGTAAAAAGTTTGTCCAACATCATGCATCAGCTTGGCATCAATTTGATGATTTAAAAAACCATCTACTTTTAAAATCTTTTCGTCAATGACGACACCATCTGCTTCGACTTTCTGCTTCAACAAATCCACTCGAAAAAAACCTCCTCATTTTGTGTACAAAAAAAACCCTAAACTAACTTAGTTTCAGGATCTATGAGTGAACGTGCAATACCATAAGCAGTTATTCTCCTAGTTACAAATGATGTTTAAAGTGGTAAGATTTTACATTCATTTCCCTATTAAATATGTAAAAAATATGTTTAAAACATCGATTATGAGGAAACGGTTTAAAAAGCACAATCAAATATGTACAACTTTTCAAATCGCTTTTAATTGCTAAAGCATTGTATAGGTTACCCATAGTCATGTCGTTAATGGCAACATGGTAGAAACTTCTAAAGCCGTATCCTTTAGATTATATGAGTTAGATAAATTATTAACTGATGATAGCAAATTTTGGTACATTTTTCAATATACTTATTGAGTGTAAGCGCTTTTTAAAAGGTATCTCAGCGTATTTTCTAAAATTAAGTAAACGATACCATTTGCGTTAAAATGTAATTTGCCAGGTGTAAAACTTCGTTATATAATTAAATTGTATTCGTTTCGTTATATAAGTTACTGGGTAAACACATAATAATTAATTGAACAACGGATGGAGGAACACAAAATGTCAGAATTCACTATTGTACAAAAAAGCGAAGACCTAATAGATGCAGTCAAAAACAAGATTGCAGAAGGTTATAATGAGTCAGAAATTTCTGTTATCAGTAAAACAAAGCTTCATATCGACGAATTGCATGATTCCGAAGTAAACCTATCAGCTACAAGCGGATCTTTCAGCGATAAAATGGCTAAAATTTTAACGGGGGAAGACGGTGAAGAAGCTGTTTTAGCCCATTATAAATTGTCAGATGATGAAATGGAGCGCTATAAGAAAGAAATCTTAGATGGCCACTACCTTGTTGTGGGTGTAAAAGATGAATCTTCACATCAAGAAGTAGAAAATGCGAATGCAGCTTATGAAAATGAAACAGTACTTCAGCATCATTATGCCGAAGAATCCAATGGACCAAAATCGTAGACGCAAAGCTTAGCAATTAAGAGTTTAGCTTACTAACATCATTCACAACTTATAAAATGACATGAGCCATCATTGGCAGTCATCTAAAATGCACTTGTAATAAACATCTTAAATAATTAATTTATTGTCGGAGCGAACCAAGCAAATCAATTCAAATTGTTGATTTCTGTGTCGCTCCTTTTTTATTATAACGTGATACTTCTGCCTATAAATTACATTACAAATTTTGCTACTATGTTATAATGAACGCAATAATTTCGGGGGTGTACATATGAAATTCAAAATTATCACATCAATCGATGATCCCTTCTTCAAATCAGCTATGAATTTGTATGATGCTAAATTTGATATCGGATTATCCGAATATGAACAAATATTCAAACAATCACTTAAAAACGAGCACACTAAAGATGATTATATTTTTTTAGTTGGCATCGAGTCAGACACTGTCGTGAGTTTGGCAACTGCGCATTATGAGGCAACAACAAACTCAGCATTTTTAATCTACTTAATCGCCAATGATCAACCGAATCACGATGAACTAATTACTGAAACACTTGCGCGTATCCAAAAAGAAATCAATATCCTATCAAACCAACTACATGAACACGACGTTAACTTTATCATGTTAGAAGTAGATAAAGAACCTGAAGAAATTTCTGAGGAAGACATACCTATCTTGGATAATAGACGCCAATTTCTATATCAACACGGATTCGAAAAACAATATGACATTAATTATTTAGCACCAAATCTTGAAGGTTATAGTGAAGGTAAACCCATGGATTTATTTATAAAAGCTAATATTGAACTAACCAAAGATATTTATGGCCCTAGTATTAAATCAAACTATATTCTCAAATATGTGTTTGCTAACAGAATCTCTAGAAGTATTATTTATCCATTACTAGAGGAAATGGATTTACGCAAATCATAGGAACCACCACTTGAAATCACTATTAAAACAGTTTAAACTAGCATAGAGGTAAGACTGACGTTTCACTAACCGAAGACAAACGTCCGTATACATAAATCCATTAATGAAAGGACTTATTTCTATGTTAACCAAAGAATTTGCACAACGTGTTGAGCTAAGTGAAAAACAAGTCCGTAAAATCGTTCAACATTTAGAAGAACGCGGTTACCAACTTAGTAAAACAGAATATCGTGGCCGTGAAGCTACAGATTTCCAAGAAGAGGATATTGAGTTATTCCAAGATATTGCTGAAAAGGTAAAACAGACAAATAGTTACGATTTAGCTTTTGAAGAATTAGAGAAAGAAAAGGACTTTTTACAAGTATTAGTTAAAGACGATAGCAGTAATTTACCTACAGACCAAAACGTTTCTAAACTTGTAGATGATTTACGTTCTGAGATTCAAAAAATGCGTGACGAACGTCATATGCTTGGTCAAATGATTAACCAAGTCCATCAGCAACAACAAGAATTACATGAAATGCAAAACCAAATTACGTCTAAATTGGATGCTAACACTGAATCATTACAAGCCATCCAATCTTCTACTAACGAAATCAAATCAACTCAAAATGCTATTCAAGATTCTCAAAAAGAACAATCTGAATTAGCAAAATCAAATGTTGAAACTGCACATATTGCCGCTTCACAATCTATAAATGCGCAGAAAGACGACACTTTAACCGAAACTTCAACTGAATCAGTAGATACAAAATCATCTACAGATGATAAACCAGAGATTAACAAAGAAGTTAACGATAAAGCCAAAAAAGAAACATCTGACAAAGGTGTTTCAGATAGCACATCTGCCGATGCAACATCAAATGCACATATAGATGAATCTGAAATCACGCCAGTAAGTGAACAATCTACTACTGATGCACATACTGATAAGGTAGAACAATCAGATTCAACTGAAACGAAGTTAGCTACAGATGCTACTACTGCTACTGATAAAGGAAATGAATTATCAACATCAGCAACTGATGATGCAACAATTAAAGATGAAGTAACTGAAACAAGCACTCAAGATGAAACAACTACCAATACAACTTCTTACACATCAACTTCATCTGACGAAGCGCCAAAAGAACAACGTAAAGGTTTCTTTGCTCGTTTGTTTAATTTATAAAACTATCATTATTAATCTAAAGAATACTATGATCAAAATTCAGTCACCACCGAAGACAACACCATTCATTATAAGAGCGAAAATATATAATCGAGTTTTAGAACTAGATTATATATTTTCGCTTGTTTTATATCTAAATCTTCCATAACTTACCTATAAAATCCTAAAGCACCCTTTCCTTATTAATATAGTTGCACCTCTTATTTAAATCCAAGTTTTATTATCAGAAAATAAAGATATTTTAATTTCACAAATTTCTTGAGTAATTAACTTGAATATTGTTGGGTTTGCTAATATCCTTAGTATACGTATCGGATTAAAAAATTAAATTAAGAAAGTGTAGGTCTTTTTTTATGTTATTGACTATTCTTAACATCATTATTTTTGTGGCCTTCCTCATCGGATTATATATAATGGCTAGAAAACACGTTTCATTTCCAAAACGTGTGTTTTCTGCTTTAGGTATTGGTATCGTTTTTGGTATCGCAGTACACTTAATCTATGGTGTGGACTCTAAAGTTACTAAACAAACTATGGATTGGTTTAGTATCGTTGGCGATGGCTACATTTCATTATTACAAATGATTGTAATGCCTTTAATATTCATTTCAATCGTTTCAGCATTCACGAAAATTAAAGTGGGAGATAAGTTTGCTAAGATTGGGGTTTATATCTTTGTATTCCTTATCGGCACCGTAGCAATATCTGCAATCATTGGGATTATCTCCGCGCTTGCATTTGGTTTAGACGCTTCTTCTATCGATTTAGGTGGCGCCGAAAGTTCAAGAGGTAGCGAACTTGCAAGTCAAGCTAAAGATATGACAGCCAATACATTACCTCAACAAATTTTACAATTATTACCTAGTAATCCATTCTTAGACTTTACTGGTCAACGTACAACTTCTACAATCGCCGTAGTTATATTTGCAGCGTTTATCGGTTTTGCATTCTTACGTGTTATGCGTAAACAACCAGAGAGTGGTAACTTACTTAAACGTGGTATCGATGCATTATACAGCTTAGTTATGGCAATCGTAACGTTCGTATTACGCTTAACACCTTATGGTATTTTAGCGATTATGACTTCTACAATTGCTACAAGTGACTTCGCGGCAATTTGGACTTTAGGTAAGTTCGTAATTGCGTCTTATGCGGCACTTATCGTAATGTATATTATTCATTTAATCATTATCTCAGGTATAGGTTTGAATCCAGTGACATTCGTTAAGAAAACTGGTGAAGTGCTATTATTCGCTTTTACTTCCCGTTCTAGCGCTGGTTCATTACCACTTAACGTTCAAACACAAAAAAATCGTCTAGGCGTACCAGATGGAATCGCAAACTTCTCTGCATCATTTGGTTTGTCAATTGGACAAAATGGTTGTGCTGGTATCTATCCAGCTATGCTTGCAGTCATGGTAGCACCAGCTGCTGGCGTGGAAGTTAACCTACAATTCATATTAGCTGTCATCGGCGTAGTAATAATCAGTTCATTTGGTGTAGCTGGTGTAGGTGGCGGAGCTACATTCGCTTCTATCATTGTGTTATCTACATTAAACTTACCAGTCGCATTAGCTGGTGTCTTAATCTCTGTCGAACCATTAATCGATATGGGTCGTACTGCATTGAATGTTAACGATTCTATGCTCGCAGGTACAGGTACAGCAAAACTTACAAACAACTTAGATCAAGACACTTATAATCAAAAAGAATATGCTGAAATCGCAAAATAATACCATATTATTTGCAACTGCTCATTCACATATTTGAACTATTTGTAAATACACTAAAAGGTCGGGATACATGCAACGTGTTCCGACCTTTTTTGCTATTCTTAACTAAAATTATTTGTTTCTCTTGAGTTCTATCATTGATTTTATATAATCAAACAAAAAAATAATAATTAAACTTAAAGGTAATGATTTTAACAGTAGGTTCACCTAAGTACCATCTGTCGTAAAGTAATGTGTCATTATGCTACATATAATAAACGCTAAAAATATAAGCCCCAATTTAAATAATATGTCTCCCACCTCTTTTAATATAATTTAGAGGGAAACATGTATTTACAAATCGTATTATATAAACCTCTGCATTCTCGTACTTCCTTAATTGTAAAAATATGTTTAGTTAAGACTTACAAACTTCTCTAAGCAAAATAAAAAAAGCTTTTCAAGCCACCACATAACTATGATGAATTGAAAAGCTATTTTTAATTAATATACTGGTTTGAAAGGACCCCATGTTATTCTGTGTTTACTGTCTAAAGGGATTGCATCAATCGATTTAGATACATCATCAAACCATTTTAGAAATGCAGGATATTTATCTAGCTTAGCCTCAGCACTATCTAGTGATACATCATGTAAATACCAAGCTTTACTTTCAAATTCATATTGAACTTGCGCATAGGCAAGCCGCGTCATATTAACACTATCATATAAACAGTTTACTTGCTTGGCTATAATAGGCGCTTGCGATACTAAACTTTGAGAAATAACCTTTTTGTAATCTTCATTATCTAAATCATTCCACATTCTCAATTGACCATCCATTTGGAAAAACATATCGATGGTAGGTTCCTTTTCGTCAAAAGAAACTAAAATGAAGATACGCTCAGCAGTGTAATCCACAGAATTAATTGCACCAACAACGAGTTTTTGTGCTAGCTTCGCCCAGTAATCTTGAGCCTCTTGAGGGGTGAGTTGACTTTTTGCTGAATAAGCACATTTATCCTGATCATCTTGAACTTCTGAATCCTTCGACTGTTTTCTAAAAATTCTATCGAACATATTCAACGTCACTACCCCCTTTCCAGAGTATGGATGGTACATTAAATACACCTATATGCTTAGGCTATTTCAAGGTGTTTTATTTTCTTATAAATCCTGATTTATTTAACTGTTCTAACATGTCTAACCTTTGTTTCGAACTCATAAAGTTCGCAATTTGATTAGACCATGTTTCTGAACGTTCTCCGTTTGTACGTGCGCTATAATAATCACTAACTGTTTGGTCATATGCTTTTAATTGTTCTCTTTGAGATTCTACGTCCCTATCATATTGGTTTTGGTGGAAAACATGTTCAAATGGTAAACGAGGTTTAGGGCTTCCGTCTTCGTCATCTTCTGGAATACCAAGCGCCATACCAAATAGTGGGAAAGTGTGTTCAGGTAAGTTTAATACTTCTCTTACGCGTTCAATATCATTTCTCAGAGAACCTAAATAAACAATACCGTACCCCATATCTTCAGCTGTTGCAGCAATATTTTGAGCTACCAATGTGGCATCAATGGTACCAACGAGCAATCCTTCTGCTGATTCAAATGACGTTTCCATATCATGTTTTGATTCTTGGTTAACGATGGAATGTCTATAGTAATCCATTACAAATACAAATAAATAGCCATTTTCAACCACATAAGGTTGGCCAGATACTTCTTTCAAATCTTCTTTTACTTCTGGATCATTGATACCAATAATTGAGTATGCTTGTAAGTAACTTGAGGTTGAAGCACTTTGACCTGCTTCTATAAGTTGTTTGATATGCGATTCTAAAATAGGTTCTTTCTTAAATTTCCTAACTGAATGATGTTGCTTCAGCAAGTTATACACGTGTTCAGACATGTTTCCACTCCTCATTTCTGTAAATATATACCCATAGCATAACAAACACACATTTCCATTGCTTATATTCTGTTTACCCGATTTCCACGATATTTAAAAGGTTTAAATGAAATTATCTGTAAGTTATTATAATATTCTATTTATTAATGTAAAATTTTAAAACGTCGTCGATAAATAATGTCTTTAACCTGCAATTTTAACATTTATTATTCAGTTGCTTTTATAAAATTCAGATATACATTGCGAATTATAGAAATATGTTTTCCTTTTAGTTTTAGTGGAAAACATACTATGAAAGTTTTATTTAAGGAGGGTTTCATTTGGTTAATAAAAAACAAAAGCAATTAAATGAAGTAGAAAAAAGCAATGATGAGAAACCGATGACTACAAATAACGGTGTTAAAGTAAGTGAAGACGAAAATACTTTAACGGTTGGTGAACGCGGCCCCAGTTTATTAGAAGACTTTCATTTTAGAGAAAAAATCATGCACTTCGACCACGAACGCATACCAGAACGTATCGTGCATGCTAGAGGTTTTGGCGCGCATGGTGAATTTAAGGTATATGAAGATTTATCTAAATATACCTCAGCAGACTTTTTAACTAACCCTGATAAAACTACACCTGTCTTTGTTAGATTTTCAACTGTACAAGGTTCTAAAGGCTCACCAGACACGGTCAGAGACGTAAGAGGCTTTGCTACTAAATTCTATACAGACGAAGGTATTTTTGACCTAGTAGGTAATGACATTCCCGTATTCTTTATTCAAGACGCTATCAAATTCCCTGACCTTATCCACGCAGTAAAACCAGAACCTCACAACGAAATGCCACAAGGCGGCACAGCCCATGATACATTTTACGATTTTTTCGCTCAAAATCCTGAATCAACACATACAACTGTATGGGCAATGAGCGATCGGGGCATCCCTAAGAATTTCCGACAAATTGAAGGATTTGGCATCCATACTTTCCGTCTCGTTAATCGCGAAGGAGAATCATATTTTGTTAAATTCCATTGGAAGCCGCTACAAGGCTTAGAATCTCTAGTTTGGGATGAAGCACAAATGCTACATGGTAAAGATGTAGACTTTCACCGTAAAGATTTATACGAATCTATTGAAAAAGGCGATTATCCAGAATGGGAATTAGGTTTACAAATCATTCGTCCTGAACAAGAATTTGATTTTGATTTTGATATTTTAGATCCGACTAAAATTTGGCCAGAAGATCAGGTGCCTGTTAAAATTGTTGGTAAAATGACATTGAACCAAAATGTAACCAACGTTTTTGATGAAACTGAACAAGCTGCCTTCCACCCTGGTCATATTGTACCTGGTATTGATTTTTCGAATGACCCATTATTACAAGGTCGTTTATTCTCATATACCGACACTCAAATATCTAGATTAGGTGGACCAAACTTTAATCAAATCCCAATTAACCGTCCAGTTAACGAAGTGCACAATAATCAAAGAGATGCCATGCATCAAATGAATATTAATAAAGGCCAAGTGGCTTATCATAAAAATGCACTTAACAACAATGATCCTCATACGACGCCTAAAGAAGAAGGCGGATATGAGCATTATCAAGAAAAAGTCGAAGGTCGTAAAATCCAAAAACGTAGCGAAAGCTTTAAAGATTATTATAGCCAAGCTAAACTTTATTTAAATAGTTTAACGCAACCTGAATTTGACCACACTGTAGATGGTTTCTCATTTGAAATAGGGATGTGTGATTCTATTATGGTTAAGCAAAACGCAGTAAATCAATTAAATAAAGTAGACCGTACTTTAGCTGAGCGTGTAGCTAAAAACGTAGGTGTTGAAGTACCCGAAGTAAATGAAGAAGTAAAATCAGATGAAAAAGACAGCAAATTATCAATGGAAACGCTAGATATTCCATTAGCTGGTCACTCTGTAGCAGTAGCAGTAAATGGCGATATCAGTGCTAATACGTTGAAATCCTACGCTAAAACATTTACAGAAAACAAATTGAATTATGCATTTGTTGGACAGCACCCTAAAGATATATCAGAAGAATTTGGTATAACGGAAACATTTGATACTGCTCATCCAACACTATTTGATAGTTTGATTGTTTTATCAGATGGTAGCGAAATCCTTCCACCTGTTGAAGAATTCGCAGAACTCACGTATAAACACAATAAACCTATTGTTTTAAATCAGTCCGCATCACAAGGTTTAGCTGGCGCTAAATTAAATTTAGAAGCTCCTGGCGTTTTTGTTTCAGATGATCCCCAAACAATTGTGCAAGCATTTGAACGCAAAAGATATTGGGATAGATAACAAATAGAATACCGAATGTTATTTAAGTAATTTATATAGAAGCCCAACAAAGCATTATGCATACATTATTTGCTGAGGGTTCTATTAATACGGGACGAGAAGTAAATCAGATTTTTACTAATTGATTTCTTTCTCGTTCTTTTTCATTAATAAATTAACATATTGGATAAATACCTATTAAATTAATTATCAATGACGTCGTAGAGATGCAGTACATCTTTCATATTTTCATAAAATATCCACTACGAAAACTTTGCTATTATAATAACGAGCTATTTATTCGATATCCCTTTAGTTGAACTAATCGAAGAGGATAAAAACTTAAAAAATAACATTAAAGAAAATTATTGGGTGCGTGTTTCAATACAATCTAACAATCAATTAAATTTAATCGGAGCAGTCTTAAGGAAGTCTTATTTTATAGTAAGTTTTCAATTACAAATTCCGCAAAAGATAAAATATTCATAAATTCGTAATAATTCTATTTAGCCCTATCAAATCAATACTCACTAAATATATATTCATTTAAAACACACTTTTTCTCATTTTCATAGTTTAGTTGAGAATAAAAAGGCTATTTCCATACTATAGGCAGTTTTTCTAAAAATAAAACTCGTCTATTTACATGGTGTAAATTTTCACCTTGAAACATGCTTATACCGTCGATTACAGCGCAAAAATCCACTGTTTTTCTTAGTGAGCTTTCTTTGTTGACGAAAATAATGGGAAATGCAATAATAGTAAACGAAGATTAGAATTATTATAATTAAGAAATCGTAACAATTTAGCCTTATAATTCTAATTAAAATTCAGTTCAAAAAATAGGAGGATGTTTTTATGTCTTTAATAAATAAAGAAGTTTTACCATTTACAGCTAACGCTTATGATCCACAAAAGGATGAGTTTTTAGAAGTTTCAGAAGAAATTTTAAAAGGTTCTTGGAGTGTAGTTTGTTTCTACCCAGCAGACTTCTCATTCGTTTGCCCAACTGAATTAGAAGACTTACAAGGTCAATATGACAAGTTACAAGAATTAGGTGTCAATGTATACTCAGTATCAACAGATACACACTTTGTACACAAAGCTTGGCATGACCATTCAGAAGCGATTAATAAAATTCAATATACAATGGTTGGTGACCCATCTCAAACAATCACTCGCAACTTTGATGTATTAGACGAAGATTTAGGTCTTGCTCAACGTGGTACTTTCATCGTTGACCCTGACGGCGTTGTTCAAGCAGCTGAAGTAAATGCTGACGGTATCGGCCGTGACGCAAGCACGTTAGTACACAAAATCAAAGCAGCACAATACGTACGTCAACACCCAGGCGAAGTTTGCCCAGCAAAATGGGAAGAAGGTTCAGAAACATTACAACCTGGTCTTGACTTAGTAGGTAAAATCTAAGGAGGCATTGATTTAAATGCTAAATGATCAGCTTAAATCACAATTACAACAATTACTTCAATTAATGGAAGGCGATGTTGTATTAAAAGCAAGTCTTGGTACTGATGACAAGTCTAAAGAACTTAAAGAGTTATTAGATGAAGTCTCTGCAGCCTCATCTCATATTACTATAGAAGAAGCTGACTTAAAACGCACACCAAGTTTCTCAGTAAATAGACCTGGAGAGGAAACCGGCATTACTTTTGCCGGTTTGCCTATGGGTCATGAATTCAATTCACTTGTACTAGCATTATTGCAAGTAAGTGGGCGCGCACCTAAAGAAGAACAAGCCGTGATAGATCAAATCAAAGCACTAGATAAACCACTACACTTTGAAACGTATATTAGTTTAACTTGTCAAAAATGTCCTGATGTCGTTCAAGCATTAAACTTAATGAGTTTATTAAACCCTAATATCACGCATTCAATGGTAGATGGCGCTATTTTCAGAGAAGAGTCTGAAGATATCATGGCAGTACCTGCAATTTTCTTAGACGGTGAAGAATTTGGTAATGGACGTATGACAATTCAAGATATCCTTGCTAATTTAGGTAGTCAAGCAGACCCAGCAGAATTCAACGATAAAGATCCATATGACGTATTAATCGTCGGCGGTGGGCCTGCAAGTGGTAGCGCTGCTGTTTATACAGCACGTAAAGGCCTACGTACAGGGATTGTTGCTGATCGTATTGGCGGACAAGTTAATGATACAGCAACCATTGAAAACTTTGTCACTGTTAAAGAAACAGATGGCCCAAAATTTGCCTCTGCACTAGAAGATCATATAAAGCAATATGACATTGATGTAATGACAGGCATTCGCGCTAGTGAAATTGAAAAAACTGATAGTGGTATCGTTGTTTCTCTTGAAAATGGCGCACAATTAACAAGTAAAACAGTTATCATTTCAACAGGTGCACGTTGGCGCAAGCTTGAAGTACCTGGCGAAGAGGCATTAATTAACAAAGGTGTTGCATTCTGTCCACATTGTGATGGACCTTTATTTGAAAATAAAAACGTAGCCGTAGTCGGTGGCGGTAACTCAGGTGTCGAAGCAGCAATTGATTTAGCAGGTATTGTTGAGCATGTCACATTATTAGAACGTAACGCAAGCCTTAAAGCAGACAATGTTTTACAAGAGCGTTTGAACAGCTTGCCTAACGTTACTGTTATTAAAAATGCACAAACAACTGAAGTACTTGGTGAAAATGCTGTAACTGGTATTAAATACCAAGACAAATCTCTTGGTGAAGAACACACATTAGAACTTGAAGGTATTTTCGTCCAAATCGGACTATTACCAAATACTGAATGGCTTAATAATTATGTTGAATTAAATGAAGCTAATGAGATTATAATCGATCGTAAGAACGCTACAAGCATTCCTGGTATTTTTGCAGCTGGTGATGTTACTGATGATCGTAATAAACAAATTATTATCTCAATGGGCGCTGGGGCAAATGCTGCATTAAATGCCTTTGATTATATTATTAGACATTAATTGCTCTATCACAGTTATATCGTGTGAATGGCTAACGAAATCATTTTTTAAAATGTGATTCTTGATTAGTCCCCCCACTTAAATATAATAAAGGACTATTCCAAAAGAGTAGTATTGATAGAGATAAAAGGCTTTACTAACCAGAGCTCATGCAAAAGACCCACAAACTAAATAAATTAAGAAGTGGGAATTTAAGCTATTTCCAATATATAATTAAGGTTGGGACAATGAAAATTGTCCCAGCCTTTTATTATGCATATAGCCAGTTGTTAAAGCCCCACTCTTTGTCCTATTCACACTTAACATAAGTATGATTCCAGACAAATCTATTATCTTATGCTCTTTCATCTATTCAACCTTATCGCTGTAAAGATAAATACAACTAAATTTTATTGCGAACTATAAGTCGCTATATTGATACCTTCTATAACAATTCAAAGTTAAAATCTAATGAATATTTATAACTTTCTTATAATAAATTTATTGTTTACTCATTTTGTTCAAAAGATTGTGCGTTTATCATTTAATCATTTATTCAAATCAATAGCTCTACATGATACGCTTAAGTTATAATTTTTATAAAGCGTGTTTAAACATATACTGTATTGTTATACTCGTACGATTATTACTAAAGGAGCAATTAAAATTTATGAA
>ERZ1023255.40-NODE-40-length-37752-cov-14.181075_pt1 | contig 37752 bp, 33 predicted proteins | sample MGYA00380459_ERZ1023255 | MGnify/ENA primary metagenome ERZ1023255 (study PRJEB33173, sample SAMEA4830368) | metagenome | study: EMG produced TPA metagenomics assembly of the PRJEB25223 data set... | reverse complement strand
TATGAAAGTTGTGAGAACATGAGTAAGCAATTAAGAAATAATATCATCGTTTTATCGCTAGCTATTTTATTAAGTCTAATCTTAAATTCAGCAAATATATTGTTACCATTTATGTTTGGACCTATAATTGCCAGTGTCATTTGTGTTAGATGCTTTCACATGGAAGTTGAATGGCCGTTTTGGCTAAGTCAAATTGGGTTGGTATTATTAGGTGTCCAAATAGGATCAACTTTTACTGAAAATGTAATATTTGATATCAAAGATGATTGGCTGACCATTATATTAATCACAGTTATGCTATTAGGGCTTGCATTAATAATAGCCTTTTTCTTTAAAAAAATTGCTAACGTAAATACTGAAACTGCAATTTTAAGCGTGATTCCAGGTGCGTTAAGTCAAATGCTTATAATGGCAGAGGAAAATAAGAAAGCGAATATTATGGTAGTCAGTTTAACGCAAACATCAAGAATTATATTTGTTGTTATTCTTGTGCCATTTATTTCGTATTTCTTTCAAGGCAGTGGCGATAATCGTTCTGCAAAGGATAGTGTAGTCAATACACTAACCGAAGCATTGACTATTCCCAATATACTTTTATTAGCACTTGCAGTATTTTTAGTATATGTCATTATGGGGAAAATTAATTTTCCGACCAGACAATTACTTGCACCGATATTAGTACTTATCTGTTGGAATTTATTAACTGGCGTTACATTTACCTTAGACAATTATATTATTGCGGCAGCACAAGTTATTTATATGATACGTATTGGTATACAAATTGCTAAATTATTAGACCAAATGAAAGGTAGAATTGCTGTAGCAATTGCATTTCAAAATATACTATTAATATTACTGACTTTTGTAATGGTGTTACTTATTTCAATGGTTTCCGACCATTCTGTTAATGAATTATTTTTAGGTGCTGCGCCAGGCGGTATGAGTCAAATCGTGTTAGTTGCAATTGAAACTGGTGCAGATGTAGCATTGATTTCAAGTTATCACATCTTTAGAATATTCTTCATACTATTCCTAATTGCTCCTTTACTAAGTTATTTCCTAAAATACAGAGTAGCGAAAGATTCTATTAATAAGAAATTTTAAAAATTACGATGAAATATAATAAAACCACAGTAAACACTATGGGTTTGCTGTGGTTTTATCTATAAATGATAAGTATAGAACGTATTTTCAATTATATAAGTAGTGTATTGGAAAATCTTAATAGTAAGGTTGTCTATTAAGATTTTCGCAAAGTATTTAATCGAAACCTTTTCCGTTATATACTTTAGGATTATTCGGACAACTTTGAAGATGTGCGTTGTATAGACCTGCAGCTTCTAAAAAAGAAAAAACAGTAACAGGACCTAAAAATTTAAAGCCATATTTTTTAAGCTGCTTTGACAGTTCAGTAGCACGTTCATCGACAGTAATGCGATCACTTGCCATAGTATAGCCACAATCAATTGGTTTATGATCTACGAAGGACCATAAAAAGTCACTAAAGCTTCCATAATCCTTTTCTATATCGAAATAACCTTGTGCTTGGCTAACAATTGCTTCTATCTTTTTACGATTATGTACGATATTAGGAAAAGTCATTAAGCGTTCAATATCGTCAGTTGTCATTTTTGAAATTTTAATTGGATCAAAATTGTAAAATGCTTGTTCATAAGATTCTTTTTTCTTTAAAATAGTTAACCATGAAAGACCAGCATGTTGGGATTCAAGTGCAATTAATTTAAATAATTTCAAACTATCATAAATTGGTTGTCCCCATTCCTCATCGTGATAGTGGAGGTATAGTGGATCTTTGGTTCCAAATGCGCATTCATTCATAAATTTCACTCCAGTGCATTGACTTATTTTAACATCCATTATACTATAATTAAGTAAAAGAATATTGTCTACTGGGAAGAGTAAATAAGCTGAAATTTATAAGAGAGTACATGGTTGGTGTAAATGTATAATTTAACTTATTGAAGGTAGCCCACATTGAACTTTAGCTGAAATATAATTCTTAAATAATTATAGTATAGGCTAAAGCGTGTTTGAGCGTTAATCATATAATTAAGTGCTTGAAATTACATTTATAATTTCTTGAATTTAGGTGGTACCACGGAATATCCGTCCTATATTGATAGGGCGGGTATTTTTATTTTTAAGGAGGATTTTAACGTATGGAAATGAAACCAAAATATAATCCGAACGAAGTCGAGTCCGGACGTTATGACCAATGGGTTAATAATGGTTACTTTAAAGCAACAGAAGATAGTTCAAAAGAGACATATACAATTGTAATTCCACCACCGAATGTAACTGGTAAATTACATTTAGGGCATGCGTGGGATACGACATTACAAGATATATTGACACGAATGAAACGTATGCAAGGTTACGATACTTTATATTTACCTGGTATGGACCATGCAGGTATTGCTACGCAAGCGAAAGTTGAAGCAAAATTAAACGAACAAGGTTTATCACGACATGATTTAGGTCGAGAAAAATTCCTTGAACAAGCTTGGGATTGGAAAGAGGAATACGCTACTTTTATCAGAGAACAGTGGGCAAAACTTGGCCTAGGTTTAGATTATAGTAGAGAACGTTTCACGTTAGATGAAGGTTTAAGTAAAGCTGTGAAAAAAGTATTCGTTGATATGTATAACAAAGGCTTGATATACCGCGGTGAATATATTATAAATTGGGATCCAATCGCACGTACTGCTTTATCTGACATTGAGGTAATACATGAAGATGTTGAAGGTAAGTTTTATCATTTTAAATATCCATATGCAGATGGTGATGGATTTATTGAAATTGCTACAACACGTCCTGAAACAATGTTAGGTGATACTGCAATTGTTGTAAATCCTAATGATGAGCGTTATAAAGATGTTATAGGCAAGAAGGTTATTTTACCTATTCTTGGTAGAGAACTACCTATATTAGCAGATGAATATGTTGATATTGAATTTGGTAGTGGTGCAATGAAAGTAACACCAGCACATGACCCTAATGACTTTGAAATTGGAAATCGTCATGATTTAGAACGTATTATCGTAATGGATGAAGCAGGCAAAATGAATGATAAAGCTGGCAAATATCAAGGCATGGATCGATTTGATTGTCGTGAACAATTAGTTAAAGATTTAGAAGCTGAAGACCTTGTTATTAAAATTGAGGCTCATGAGCATTCAGTAGGTCATTCAGAGCGTTCTGGTGCAGTTGTAGAACCATATTTATCAACGCAATGGTTTGTTAAAATGAAACCACTTGCTGAACAAGCACTAGATAATCAAAAAACAGACGATAGAATTGATTTTGTTCCTGCACGTTTTGAAAAAACTTTTAATCGTTGGATGGAAGAAATTAGAGATTGGACAATATCACGTCAACTTTGGTGGGGACATCAAATTCCAGCTTGGTATCATAAAGAAACGGGTGAAATATATGTAGGTGAATCAGCACCTGATGATATTGAAAATTGGACCCAAGATGAAGATGTATTAGATACATGGTTCTCAAGTGCGTTATGGCCATTTTCTACGTTAGGTTGGCCAGACACGGAAGCTGAAGACTTTCAACGTTACTTCCCAACTAATGCATTAGTGACTGGGTATGACATTATTTTCTTCTGGGTCGCGAGAATGATATTCCAAGGTTTAGAATTTACTGGTAAACGTCCTTTCAATGATGTACTATTACATGGATTAGTTAGGGCAGAAGACGGTAGAAAAATGAGTAAATCACTAGGTAATGGTGTGGATCCTATGGATGTCATTGATGAGTATGGTGCAGATAGTTTAAGATACTTCCTAGCTACTGGTTCATCGCCTGGTCATGACTTACGCTATTCTACGGAAAAAGTTGAATCTGTATGGAATTTCATTAACAAAATATGGAATGCTGCGAGATTTAGTATCATGAATATTGGTGAAGACTTTAAGGTAGAAGAAGTAGATTTATCAGGTAACCTTTCTCTTGCAGATAAATGGATTTTAACTCGATTAAATGAAACCATTGCTAATGTTACTGATTTAAGTGATAAATATGAATTTGGTGAGGTTGGGCGTACTCTTTATAACTTCATTTGGGATGAATTCTGTGATTGGTATATTGAGATGAGTAAGATACCAATGAATGGTGAAGATGAAGCGCAAAAACAAGTTACACGTTCAGTGCTTACGTATGTTCTCGATAATACAATGAGAATGTTACATCCATTTATGCCATTTGTTACAGAGCAAATTTGGCAAAATCTACCTCATGAAGGTGAAACAATCGTAAATGCATCTTGGCCAAAAGTGAATGATGCTCTTACTTTTGATGACAGTAAAGAAACGATGCAACAACTCGTTGAAATTATTAAATCAGTAAGACAATCACGCCTTGAAGTAGATACACCTCTGTCAAAAGCAATTCCAATCTTCATTAAAGCGAAAGATGACAATATTAAAGATACACTGTTAAACAACTCAAATTATATTGATAGATTCTGTCATCCAAGCGAATTGACAATTGATACAGATATTGAAATTCCTGAAAAAGCTATGACTTCTGTTACGACTGCTGGTGAAGTTGTGTTACCATTAGAAGGTCTAATAGATATGGATAAAGAAATTGAGCGTTTAGAGAATGAACTCTTGAAATGGGAAAAAGAGCTTGATCGCGTGAATAAGAAATTAGCAAATGAAAACTTTGTCAATAAAGCACCTGAAAAAGTTATTAATGAAGAACGTGAGAAAAAACAAACGTATCAAGAAAAATATGATGGTGTAAAATTACGAATTAATCAATTAAAAGCATAGGAGTCCTTAAGATGAATTACCTAGATAGCTTATATTGGATACATGAACGAACTAAATTTGGCATTAAACCTGGCGTCAAACGTATGGAGTGGATGTTAGATAGACTGAACAATCCTCAATTTAATATAAATGGCATTCACGTTGGTGGTACAAATGGTAAAGGATCCACGGTGTCATATCTACGTTCAGCACTTGTTGATAACGGATATGAAGTAGGGACTTTCACATCGCCATTTATTGAAACGTTCAACGAACGTATTAGCTTGAATGGTGTGCCAATAAGTGATGATGATATTGTTAAATTAGTTCAAAAAGTAAAACCAGTAAGCGAAGCCTTAGAAGTGGAAACTGACCTTGGAACTGCAACCGAATTTGAGATTATTACAACTATGATGTTTTTATATTTTGGTGAAATCCACCCAGTTGACTTTGTAATTATTGAAGCGGGATTAGGTATTAAAAACGATTCTACTAATGTTTTTAAACCAATCTTATCTATATTAACAAGTATAGGTTTAGACCATACAGATATATTGGGTGACACATATGTAGATATTGCAAAAGATAAAGGTGCAATTGTAAAACCAAACACACCTATCATTTATGCTGTAAAAAATGAAGAAGCACTCAAAGTTATTCGCGATTATGTTGAACAACAAAATGCTGAAGGTATTGAGTTAGATAGAGATATTAGTATTATATCCGAAGATGAAGAATTCACTTATCGCTATAAAGATTATGAACTTGAGACGCTTTTATTAAATATGTTAGGTGAACATCAAAAAGAAAATGCCGCGTTAGCAATTACCGCACTCATCGAATTAAATGAGTCAGACATCGTTGATTTAGATTTCAATAAAATGATTGATGGTATTGAGTCAGTGAGTTGGACAGGCCGGATAGAACAAGTGAAAGAACGTCCGTTGATGATTGTCGATGGCGCGCATAACGTTGAAAGTGTAGAAGCGTTAATAAGTACAATGAAAAATTATTATCACACTGAAAATATTGATATTTTATTTTCTGCAATCAAAGGTAAACCTTTAAATGCTATGGTTGATCAACTTAAAACGATTGCTTCTACATTCTATATAACAGATTTTGATTTTCCGAAAGCTTTAACAAAAGAAGCAATCTTTGATGAAGTTCGATTTGACCAAAAAGCACTTGTTGACGATTATGTGAAATTTATCGAATCTTATAATGGTGATGGTTTAATCATTACTGGAAGCTTGTATTTTATAAGTGAAGTAAAAGCTAAAGTCGATTTCAGTTAAATATAAAATTTTTATTAAATAAGCGAACGGTTTAACAGTTTATTGACCGTTCGCTTATTTTTGTTTCAAATAAAAGAAAAGTTATAACTAAATATAGTTATAACCAAGAGCTAAAAGTTAGTTTGAAAAATTGGCTCTTTGACAATTTTTTGACGAGAGAAATTCGATTAACTTTAGTGATGCGCATTTCCTATTTTATTTTGTAATTGTATGATAATATTTAAAAAAGGGGAGGTATTAGATTAAAATGACTGAAAAGAAATTCCCAAAAGATGCAATGCGTGTTTTAAAAGAAACAAGTCGCACTTTTTATATTCCGATAACTTTTTTGGAAAAAGAATTAAAACATACTGTAGCATCTGCCTATTTAGTATTAAGAGCTATTGATGAAATTGAAGATCATGAGGAATTAGATAACGGTTTAAAACATTCAATACTGATGCAAGTGAGCGAGTTATTTAAAGCGCCATTTGATGAAGTAAAATACATGCAAATTCTTGAACCAGTAAAAGGTAAAATGCCTGAAGTTACTTTAAGATTAGGTGAGTGGATAGAAGCTTGTCCTAGTAAGACATTGCCAATTGTATTAGATGCTTCTAGCGAAATGGCTTTTGGTATGGCGAAATGGGCGAAAGCAAATTGGGACATTCATACCAAAGATGATTTAGATGATTATACATATTACGTAGCGGGCCTTGTCGGTGTCATGCTCTCACAATTATGGGATTTATGTGCAAATGTTAAAACAGATAGAGAATTGGCTATTGGATATGGACGAGGCTTACAAGCTGTCAATATTCTTAGAAATGAACAAGAAGATTTTGCAGAACGCGGAGTTAGTTTTATGCCTGATGATTGGACACGAGATGATTTGTTTAATTACGCAGAAGATAATTTAGCAAAAGCGGATGCATATATGAAAGACATTAATAAAAAAACAATTTTACTATTTTGTCGTTTGCCATTAGCGCTTGCTCATAAATCACTTAAAGCAATGAAAAATGGTAGAGAGAAGATATCTAGAAAAGAAGTTGAAGAAACTGTAGATGAAATTCAAAAAGATTAGATGCTAACAATGTTTTTGAATAGTTAAATTTTATTAACATTACAAAATTAAATACCAATATCAGCTTTATACATATAAAACCAGCTCATTAAATTTTCGAGCTGGTTTTATTATTCGAACATATAATTCACAAATGAACTATCATATGATGATTAAAATATTAACGCTAATTACAAAATTTGCTTTGTTAGGTAAGTGTTGTTGAAATTATTTAATTATTGTTATTTTTCTTATTGGTTTTATCGATTGGTGCTATAATGCTTATTAGGAGGTGAAGTGTTGGTAACGCTACTTTTAATTTATCCTATATTGTTTAGTTTTTTATATCAACTATGTTTTGTAGAAAAGCTGGAATTAAGTTATCTCACACTCCGTTCAAGGTGTGATGATTGTCTCAAAGAAATAAGACTTTTGGAATTGATACCGGTTTTAAGCTTTATTTTTTTAAGAGGTACTTCAAGTTGTTGTAATCGAAAAAATAAATATTTTTTACTTGATTGGTGAGTTACTCTCTTTGATTCCTCTCTTTTACATATTTTATGTACCTCATAATTTAATTGATAACGCTACTTTACTATTAATTTATTTATTTCTACTCGTCTTAGCTATATATGACCTTAAGACATACACAGTTCCATTGCATGTGATAGTCGTTTTTGCTATTTGTATTTGTTTTATTACTCCTCTTCACATTATGTCATTTCTCTTCGTAACAAGTTTACTTCATGTATTTTATATACTATTTCATAATGCCATTGGTTATGGTGATATAATTATTTTCTCTTTGCTAGCATTAGCTTTGCCTTCTATTGAATTTTCAATCATACTTTTATTTACATTTATCTGTGGCGGTCTTTTTGCCTTGTTCATATTACTTGTATTTCATAATGAAAGTTCAAAAATTCCGCTTATTCCTTTTATTTATCTCGCATTTAATATAACACTATTAACATATCAAAATTTTATCTTTGGAGGTTTTTAGTTATGAAGATGAAAGAACTGGCCAATAATCAAAAACCTAGAGAAAGGTTGCTAAACAATGGCCCAACCCATTTATCTGATGCTGAATTATTAGCTATTTTAATTAATACTGGTAGGAAAGGATGTTCAAGTTTAGATATAGCTAATGAATTATTGAAATCAGTAGAAACTTTAAAACAGTTAAAGGCATTATCTATTAATGATTTAAATAAAGTGAAGGGAATTGGTTTGTATAAAGCATTAATTCTAAAAGCAGCATTTGAGCTTGGAGAACGCATGCATTCAGGTAGTTTAGAAGAAAAAATACAAATTACTAGCCCTCAAGATGTTGCTAATTTTATGATGGGTAAAATGGAACATTTAACTCAAGAAAAATTTATTGCATTATTTCTTAATTCTAAAAATGTAATTATCAAGCAGAAAACGATATTTATTGGGACATTAAATTCATCAATTGTTCACCCTAGAGAAATTTTTAGCGAAGCAGTAAAATGCGCTAGTAACGCCATTGTAGTATTACATAACCACCCGTCTGGTGACACTACGCCATCTAAAGAAGATATTAGAACAACTGATAGACTAAGAGAATGTGGAGTAATTCTTGGGATAGATGTACTAGACCATATTATTATTGGGGATCATGCATATCTGAGCATGGTAGAGGAAGGGTATTTTGATTAAGTCTAAATGCCTGTAGTTCTTTATTTGGAGATATATACATGTATAGTATAAACTTCTTATTATAATACGCGTTCCACTTAATTTTAGCTTTCTGGAATTGATTACTTACGGTATAATCGAGTTGTTAATTAAGGAGGCGTTGTGAAGTGGGAACAATATTATTGATTGGCTTATTGCTGCCTGTAATTTATTTAATGCAGTTAGTTAAAAATCAAAAACCTATAGACTTTAAAAGCACTAAAAAAACAGTAATCATTTCAATTGTAGGGATTTTATTAACTACTATGTTATTCTTTATTTTTAATACGAATCATACCTCTTTTTGGTTATACTTAATCGAGGCATTAATTATCGCAATTATATGGGCGCTACTATTGTGTGGATGTTATTATTTTTATCAAGTGTTATCAAACAATGTTAAAAAATAGGTATAACGTTTGGGAAGCATTAATTTGTATATTATGGTTATAGTAAAATTATGTGTGAGCACAACGAGATCAAAAAGAACGGAGAAAGAAGTCAAATCTAACTTTTGACTTCTTTCTCCGTCATAAAAGCAGGTAAAATCCTTACAAAAAATAAAAATGTATATTTAAGTAAGAATCTTATCAGCTACTGGAATGATTTATACCTGTGATAACATGCATAGATTGTGTTCTTTATACTCTGATTTATATAAAACTAAAGTAACTATTAAAGTTCTCCATTATCCAAAGAATACCTTGATAACCTAGATATATACAAAGTACGATAATTCCAACGTATATTAAAAATCTTAAAATTGATAAACCTACTCTAAATAATAATATAACTAAGAGGGCAAGTAGGATTATAGATATAATACTCATAATTATATTTCACTCCCTTTGTACATAATTGTACTATGAATAAAGCACGTATGCATCAGTCTATGGTTAACTTTTGAATACTACTACAGACTGATGATATTTAAATTAATTGATTTTATAATATAGAGTGAATTATAGGAGGGTGGTTCATGCGGTTTATTTTTAGTATTATTAAAAATTTTATAGCTATTATAGCCATTATAGTCATTGTTTTCTTCGCATTGAAATATGCGCCGTTTTTAAAAGACCAACAATGGAACCCAGTGCATAATAACGAGCCACCTACTAGCAACATGCAAACAGAAGGTGATTTAACAGGCGGTCAACGTTATTCTGTAGAAGATAATGATATATTAAAAAATGTGCCTCGTAGTCAGGCTAAGAATGTATTTGATTGGATAGATAAGAAAGAATTTATGTCTGTATCAGGTATTGGTAGAATGGGGTATAGTGATAAATATTTAGCAGGTCAACGTGGTGATGAATTTATTATTTATAAATTTGGCTCAGACTCTATTCGTGTTTATAAAACAGAAATAGAGATGGAACAAGACCTTAATCAACTTGGGGAACATATCGAATTGCAACCACCATCTAATTACGAGTAAGTGGTTTGAATTCTCAGCTAAAATGCGTTAGCCTTATATAAGTAAAAACGTAAAAGGTTGGTGTCTAATTATGAGTGAACAGTCTAAAGATAAAAAAGTAGATGAACAAGCAAAAGCACAAAATTTATTCGCACGTTGGCGTAAAGAAGAAACTTTATATAAAGAAGACGAAAAAGAGGCTGAAAAAGAAGCTGAAAAATCTAGTGAAACAAGTGACGAAGAAGAAAAATAGCTATATTTTCACTGGTACTAAATGGGTGTTAAGAAGTTTCTAATACATGATTTTTAATTAATTGAAACTGTAAGCCTGGCTCCTTAGTGATGTGTGACCACTTTATATTTAAAAGTCTCAATTTAAAAATTGTAATGGTAGATAGCGTAAGTTCTATTCTATTTATTATAAAAATTATATCGAAAGAGACTGGGAGACAAATCCCAGAAGAATAGCACTCAGATGAATTGAATTAAATCATCTGAGTGCTTCTTTTTGGCTTGTTCCTCAAGGGTCTCGCCAAAATACTTTTGGAAAATAAGACCCTTACGTATAATTTAATAAAGACTACTAAATTAAATTAACGAGGTGCCTTATATATAAAGATTATAATATGACTCAACTTACACTACCAATGGAAACTTCAGTTCTTATCCCCACAAGTGATATGTCACGACATGTTAATAAAATCGTTGAAACAATCCTTGAAAATGAATTCGATGAATAATTCAAACATCATCGTGGCGCTACATCATATCATCCTAAAATGTTTTTTTAGTTGTGTACAAAATGATAATATACAAAAAGTTGATACTAAATAAAGCCATTCATAGTTTGTATTCAGAACAAAAAATTAAGAAAGCGAATGTTACGGCAATATAATATTTACGATATAGTAAATAGCTATTTAATGATCTTATTTTGGAATTTGTTCTTTTAGTGGATAACAAATTTAGCTAATATATATTTTTGAATTTAAAATTTTTAAAAAAACGAGACTTTAATGCACTATTTGGTTTGAAACTTGTTATAATACAAATAAACATTACATTTTATGTTTTAAAGTAGAATTTTAGCATGATTTTTCTAGCGTTCTTTATATTAAATAGGGGTTTAGAATTTTATTTGCGAATAATAAGGTTACCACTTTATTTCAATCTACGAGTAATATAAAATGATATAAAGTAGTAAAATAGTCGGGTAATAGAGGTGTTTAGGTTGTCAAAGTTTTTTAAAAACAACAAGTTGATTGTTATTTTATGTGCAATCATTGTGTTTATTGCCTTAATTGGTGTATCTTTACGTTCGCAATCACAATCACCAGTAGAACAATACGTAGGAGATTCAGTTGCATTCGGTCAAAGGGCGGTTAGTTATCCTGTTCATTTCGTAACAGGTTCAATCAATAACCTTTTTGCGAAAGATAGTTCGAAAGAACAAAACAGTAAGGTTAAGCAATTAGAAGCTGAAAACGAAAGACTGAAATCAGAGAATAAAAAGTATAAAAAAGAACTGGATATAGAAGACATATCTAAATTCGAACCAATTTCTAGTACGGTGTTATCTAGAAATCCAGACCAATGGATGAATACATTAGTTATTAATCAAGGTGCTAAAGATGGAATAGAAAATAATATGGCCGTGATGACTTCAGAAGGTCTAGTAGGTCGAATCTCTAAAGTAAATCAATTTTCATCACAAGTAGATTTGATTTCAACAAACACACGCGCTAATCGTTTATCAGTTAATATCCAACATGATGATAAAAATGTTTTTGGATTAATCGATCATTATGATTCTAAAAACGAAGAATTAATTATTACTGATATTAATAACAAGGATAGTGTGAAAAAAGGAGATAAAGTTGTTACAAGTGGTTTAGCTGATCAATTACCAAGTAGCATTTACATAGGTGAAGTTTCAAAAGTAGAAAATGATGAATACGGCTTATCAAAAGAAGTAAGAGTGAAAACAGCAGCGAATTTATCAGATTTAAATCATGTATATGTAGCTAAAAGAGACCCTAAGACAATACCGGATAATGAAAGTGGTGATAATTAATGCGTGCATTATACTACTTTCTTATCGGTATTGTATTATTTTATATTGATACTGCAATAGGGTTAATTATACCAATGCAAATTGGCACGAAAGATATTATATTTGTCCCACACCTGACTCTAATGTATTTACTAATAATATGTGTTTATAGAAGTTTTGGTGTAGCTATTATTTTATCTACTGTGTTAGGCCTAATTACTGATTTATATTTTGGTAGTTTTTATGGGTTGTATTTATTTGGTTATATATTGTTCGTTGTAATTCAAGACTTTTTCTTTAAAACATTTTATAGAGACTATACGATGTTGTTCTTTGTGGTTTTATTAAGTACAATATTCCTAGAAATCTATGTAGCTATTATTTATAGCGTACTAGGATTAATAGCATTTAATTTATTTGAATTTGTACTTTATAGATTAATACCTACATTAGGGCTTAATTTTATATTACTCATTATTTTCTATCCAATTATTACTAAATTCTTTAGAAAAGTACAATTGAAGATTGACAGTAAGAAACCCTAATGCTAAAATGCAGTAGTTGAGTAGTTTTTAGCTACATACAACCGCTCGGATTTAGGTTAAAGAACATGTATGTCACCTAAATTTGGCGTGACTTAAATTATAGGAGGTGCAAAGTATGTTTGCTATTATTGAAACAGGTGGAAAACAAGTTAAAGTAGAAGAAGGACAAGAAATCTTTGTTGAGAAATTAGATGTTAACGAAGGTGATTCTTTCACATTTGACAAAGTATTATTCGTAGGTGGAGACGCAGTTAAAGTTGGTGCGCCAACAGTTGAAGGTGCTTCAGTTACTGCTACTGTTAAAAAACAAGGTCGCGGTAAGAAAATCACTGTATTCACATATAAACGTCGTAAAGACTCAAAACGTAAAAAAGGTCATCGTCAACCTTACACTAAATTAACTATCGACAAAATCAACGCATAATTATGATTACTGTTGATGTTATATTGAACGATGTCGGTCAAATCACTGATGTTATCATGGATGGCCATGCAGAACATGGCGAGTATGGACATGATATAGTTTGTGCAGGTGCATCCGCAGTGCTTTTTGGAAGTGTTAATGCTATAATGGGGTTAACAACTGAGAAGCCCGATATCGATTACAATGATGACGGTGGACATTTCCATGTTAGAAGTGTTGATACTTCTAATGAACAAGCGCAATTAATTCTTCAAGCAATGTTAGTTTCATTGCAAACAATTGAAGAAGAATATAAAGAAAATATCAGATTAAACTATAAGTGAGGTGCAATCATAATGTTAAAATTAAATTTACAGTTCTTCTCATCTAAAAAAGGACTTGGTTCTACAAAAAACGGACGTGACTCAGTTTCTAAACGTTTAGGAGCTAAACGTGCTGATGGTCAACACGTTACAGGTGGATCAATCTTATTCCGCCAACGTGGCACTAAAATTTATCCTGGTGAAAATGTAGGTCGTGGTGGCGACGATACATTATTCGCTAAAATCGACGGCGTTGTTAAATTTGAACGCAAAGGTCGCGACAAAAAACAAGTTTCTGTATACGCAGCAGCTGAGTAATTTGTCATCGTTAACACCAGAAGTGATCACTTCTGGTGTTTATTTTTTGTCTTTATTTTCTAGTTAATGAGATAATGATATAATGTATAGAATAATAAGAAAAATAAATTTTAAGAAAAAGAGGTGAAATCATGTTTGTCGATCAAGTTAAAATATCACTTAAAGCGGGTGATGGTGGTAATGGTATAACAGCATACCGCAGAGAGAAATATGTTCCATTCGGTGGCCCGGCAGGTGGTGACGGTGGCGACGGTGCATCTATTATATTTGAAGTAGATGAAGGTTTGAGAACGTTATTAGATTTTAGATACCAAACACATTTCAAGGCTAAAAGAGGCGACGCCGGTCAAAGTAGTAATATGCATGGTAAAAATGCTGAGGAACTCGTACTAAAGGTACCACCTGGCACGATTATTAAAAATGTTGAAACGGAAGAGGTTTTAGCTGATTTAGTTGAAAATGGTCAACGTGCAGTAGTGGCTAAAGGTGGTCGAGGCGGTCGTGGTAATTCTCGTTTCGCATCTCCTAGAAACCCAGCACCAGATTTCAGTGAAAATGGTGAACCGGGTGAAGAAATTGATGTTACTTTAGAATTAAAATTACTAGCTGATGTTGGTTTAGTTGGCTTCCCTAGTGTAGGTAAATCTACTTTATTATCTATTGTATCTAAAGCTAAACCTAAGATAGGCGCATATCATTTTACAACAATAAAACCTAACCTTGGTGTTGTTTCTACGAAAGACCAAAGAAGTTTTGTAATGGCAGACTTACCAGGATTGATAGAAGGTGCGTCTGAAGGTGTTGGATTAGGTCACCAATTTTTAAAACACGTTGAACGCACAAAAGTAATTGTTCATATGGTAGATATGAGTGGCTCTGAAGGTCGTGATCCTTATGAAGACTACAAGGTTATCAATGAAGAATTAAATGCCTACGAACATCGTTTAGAGGAGCGACCTCAAATTGTGGTTGCTAATAAAATGGATATGCCTAATGCAGAAGAGAATTTAGAAGCATTTAAAGAAGCTTTGAATGATGATTCTCTGCACATTATCCCACTTTCCACATTTATGCATGACCATATTGATGAACTGCTTTATGCTATAGCAGACAAATTAGAAGAAGTAAAAGACATTGACTTCAGTAAAGATGAAGAAGAAGATTTAGGTGTCAATAGAGTGATTTACAAACATACACCTAGTCAAGATAAATTCACAATTACACGTGATGACGATGCTGCGTACGTTGTAAGCGGTAAAGCAATCGAAAGAATGTTTAAAATGACTGACTTTAACAGTGATCCTGCAGTACGTCGATTTGCACGTCAAATGCGTTCTATGGGTATTGACGAAGCGTTGAGAGCACGTGGATGTAAAAATGGAGATATTGTTAGAATCCTTGGTGGAGAATTTGAATTCGTTGAATAGGAGTGCTTGAAAATGGACAAAAAAGATTATAAAAAGTTTTACTTAATTCGCGAGGATGTATTACCGGAATCTGTTGTAAAAACCTTAAAAATTAAAGAAGTTTTGAAAAATGATCCGTCATTGTCCATATTTGAAGCAGTTAAACAATTCGATTTATCAAGAAGTGCGTTTTACAAATATAGAGATACAATATTTCCTATTGATGAAAAAATGGAATCTACACGTGAATTCACATTAATATTATATGTGAATGATATCGTAGGAATGTTGGCAGAAGTTTTAAATACTTTATCAAGTTTAAGTTTGTCAGTATTAACAATTCATCAAAGTATACCAATGGAAAGTAGAGCGACGATTACACTTTCATTAGATGCTAAAGGCACAAATTTAGAAATTGATGATGTTATGGAAGCGTTGCGAGTTATTGATCACGTTTCTAAAGTAGAATTAATTAGTATGACTATATAAGGAAGTGTAACTATGTATGCATATATTAAAGGGACATTAGCAGTTTTGAATCCTACACATGTAGTTGTGGAAGCTTCTGGTGTAGGATATGAAATTCAAACACCCAATTCTTACCGTTTTCAAAAGTTTATGGATCAAGAGGTTGTCATTCATACGTCATTAATAGTTAGAGAAGATGCTCAACTTCTTTATGGATTTATAAACCAAGAAGAAAAAGATATGTTTTTAAGCTTAATTAAAGTAACGGGCATCGGTCCAAAATCTGCGTTAGCTATATTAGCGAGTAGTTCGCCTAATGAGGTTAAGATAGCGATAGAGAACGAAAACGATTCTTATTTAACAAAATTCCCTGGTATTGGTAAAAAAACAGCACGTCAAATCGTATTAGATCTTAAAGGGAAAGTTCAAATAAATGAAGTAGATAGTAGTCAAATATTAAATGTTGAAGCATCACTCAGTGATAATACACCGATTATTAAAGAAGCGCTCTTAGCATTGGAAGCATTAGGATACTCAAAACGAGAGTTAACAAAAGTGGAAAAAGCATTAGCAAAAGAGACTTTCGAATCTGTAGATGATGCAGTTAAAAAAGGTTTACAATTATTGATTTCATAATTATAAATAATATTTAAAAGGGGTGTAAACAATGGACGATAGAATGGTAGATCAGTCTATGCATGATGAAGAATCTTCATTTGAGTTTTCATTGCGACCGACTAAATTACGTCAGTACATAGGTCAATCAACGATTAAATCGAATTTAGAGGTGTTTATAAAAGCAGCTAAGATTAGACAAGAACCATTAGACCATGTGCTATTGTTCGGGCCCCCTGGATTAGGTAAAACGACATTGTCTAACATTATTGCAAATGAAATGGATGTCAATATTAGAACAATTTCCGGTCCTTCTATAGAAAGACCAGGAGATTTAGCTGCAATTCTGTCTAGCTTGCAACCTGGTGATGTTTTATTTATAGATGAAATTCATAGACTAAGCAGTGTAGTAGAAGAAGTTCTGTATCCAGCAATGGAAGATTTCTTTCTAGATATTGTTATTGGCAAAGGTGAAGAAGCGCGTAGTATACGTATAGACTTACCGCCATTTACATTAATTGGTGCGACCACACGCGCCGGTAGTTTGACGGCGCCGTTGAGAGATAGGTTTGGTGTACACCTGAGGTTAGAATATTATAAAGAACATGAATTAAAAGAAATTATTGTGCGTACTGCAGAAGTACTTGGTACTTCAATTGATGAAGAAAGTGCTATAGAGTTAGCAAAACGTAGTCGAGGCACACCTAGGGTGGCCAATAGATTATTAAAACGCGTTCGTGATTTTCAACAAGTCAATGATGACGAAGTAATCTGTATTGAAACCACAAAAGCATCCTTGCGATTGTTACAAGTTGATGATGAAGGACTAGACTATATAGATCATAAAATGATGAATTGCATTTTAGAGCAATATAAAGGTGGTCCTGTTGGGCTAGATACAATTGCTGTTTCGATTGGCGAAGAACGAGTTACCATCGAAGATGTGTACGAACCTTTTTTAATTCAGAAAGGATTTATCGAACGCACACCCCGAGGTCGTAAAGCAACACCATATGCATTTGAGCATTTTAGTAAGACGAATGGAAAGAGGGAATAAGTTTGGATATTGAAGCATTTGATTATCATTTGCCTGAATCATTAATTGCACAAACGCCTCTGAAAAACAGAGATGAAAGTAGATTGCTAATTCTTGGCAGACAATCTGGTAATATTGAACACCAACACTTTAAAGATGTTATTGATTATTTAGAAAGCGGTGATACGCTTGTATTAAATGATACGAGAGTAATGCCTGCAAGGTTATTTGGTTTAAAAGAAGAAACTGGTGCCAAAGTAGAAATGTTGATGCTTACTCAAATCGAGGGTAATGATTGGGAAGTGTTACTGAAACCTGCAAAAAGGATTAAAGTAGGTAATAGATTAACATTCGGTGAAGGCAAAATCGTAGCTGAGTGCATAAAAGAGCTTGATCAAGGCGGTCGTATTATGAGACTGCATTATGACGGCATCTTACAAGAGCGCTTAGATGAATTAGGTGAAATGCCTTTACCCCCTTATATTAAGGAACGTTTAGACGATCAGGACCGCTATCAAACTGTATACGCAAAAGCATCAGGTTCTGCAGCAGCACCAACAGCGGGGCTCCATTTTACAGACGAATTATTAGCCCGTATTAGAAATAAAGGTATTAATATTGCTTTCATCACATTACATGTTGGACTAGGCACATTTAGACCAGTTAGCGTGGACAATATAGATGACCATGAAATGCATAGCGAGTACTATCAAATGGATCAAGAAACTGCCACACTATTAAATGAAACAAAAGAAAAAGAGCATCGTATTATATCGGTTGGTACGACATCTACAAGAACATTAGAAACAATTATGCAATCAAATGAGGAATTTGTAGCTCAAAGTGGTTGGACGGATATATTTATCTTCCCAGGGTTTACTTTTAAAGCTATTGACGGACTGATTACTAATTTCCATTTGCCAAAATCTACACTTGTAATGTTAGTTTCGGCGTTTAGTTCGAGAGATAATATTTTAAATGCTTATAATCAAGCAGTTTTGTCAGAATATAGATTTTTTAGCTTCGGAGATGCAATGTTAATTATTTAGGGAATGAAAGGAGCGTTTATATGCCAGCAGTAACATATGAGCATATTAAAACTTGTAAACAATCTGGTGCGAGATTAGGTATCGTGCACACACCTCACGGCTCTTTTGAAACACCAATGTTTATGCCCGTTGGGACAAAAGCAACAGTTAAAACGATGAGTCCAGAAGAACTAAATCAAATGGAAGCGAAAATCATCCTTGGAAACACATATCATTTGTGGTTACAACCTGGAAATGATATCATCAGAAAGAGTGGGGGATTACATCAGTTTATGAACTGGAATGGTCCGATACTGACTGATTCTGGTGGTTTCCAAGTATTTAGCTTAAGTAATTTAAGAAAAATTAGTGAAAAAGGCGTAGAGTTCCGTCACCATACAAACGGGTCGAAATTGTTTTTGAGTCCTGAAAAAGCTATGGAGATTCAAAATGATTTAGGATCTGATATCATGATGGCTTTTGATGAATGCCCACCTATGCCTGCTGAATATAAATATGTGAAAGACTCAATTGAAAGAACAACTAGATGGGCAGAACGTTGCCTGAAAGCACATAAGAGACCTGAAGATCAAGCCTTGTTTGGGATTATACAAGGTGGAGAATATAAAGATCTTAGAAAACAAAGCGCTGAAGAATTGGTTGCTTTAGATTTTCCTGGATATGCAATTGGCGGCTTGTCTGTAGGCGAACCTAAGCCAGTTATGTATGATATGGTAAAGCATACGGAACAATTTATGCCGAAAGATAAACCGCGTTATTTAATGGGTGTGGGTTCACCAGATGCATTAATAGAATGTAGTATTAGAGGTATGGATATGTTTGACTGTGTGCTGCCAACACGTATTGCACGTAATGGTACTTGTATGACTTCTCATGGTCGTGTGACTATTAAAAATGCTAAGTATGCAGAGGATTTAGGGCCACTTGACGAGAATTGTGATTGTTATACTTGTAAAAATTATAGTAGAGCATACATAAGACATTTAATAAAAGCAGAAGAAACTTTTGGTATCCGTCTTACTACTTATCATAATTTACATTTCTTGCTTAAATTAATGGAAAATATCCGACAAGCAATACGTGAAGATCGACTTCTTGATTTTAAAGAAGAATTCTTTGAACAGTATGGACTAAATGTTGAAAACCCAAAAAACTTTTAAAAAGGGAGAAATAAAATAATGCAATTTACTTCATTGATATTACCAATTTTATTATTAGTATTAATGTGGTTCTTTTTAATTAGACCACAACAGAAAAAGGCTAAAGAGCATCGTGAAATGATTAGCCAAGTTACTTCTGGTCAACGTGTAACAACTATCGGCGGTATCAAAGGTACTGTACGTAGTGTTGATGAAACTACAGTTGTATTAACTTTAAATGGTAATGGTACTGAAATCACTTTAGAAAAACCTGCTATCAAACAAGTTGATCCTTCGTAACAAATAACGTATTGATACATGGGAATGTATTAATTTCGAAAATAAAAACAAACCAATTGCTAATGATTAGCTTTTGGTTTGTTTTTTTATTTTAATTCTAATTAAATATGTAAAATAAATGCCACAACTTGATTTACTTAAAGGCCAATTTATATAGCTCGTGTTATACTTTGTAATATATCCTACACATTATTTAATTAATAGCGTAGAAACTTCTAAAGTTGTTAATCCTAATGTTTATAACGCTTGCAATTAAATTTTCTTTTAATATTTAATAGAGTTAGTTTTTACACTGGATGTAATATGTTAAGATATATAGGTCGTTCAGATAATTTAATGAAGTTTAATAAAACTTGCAATAATTGATATTAGAAGCGTATTCTTAAAACATAAGCTTAGAATGAGGTGTTCAAGTGAAGAAAAGTAATAGAATAGTTGCGTTTATATTACTTGTAGTTCTCCTGTTTGCAGGCATGGGACTCACGTATAAGAGCGTAGTTAAGGATGTTAATCTTGGTCTTGATTTGCAAGGTGGATTTGAAGTCTTATACCAAGTAGATCCTTTACAAAAAGGTGATAAAATAGACGATAAAGCGGTAAAAGCTACGGCTAAAACGCTTGAAAATCGTGTGAACGTATTAGGGGTCTCAGAGCCTAAGATACAAGTAGAAGATAAAAATAGAATTCGCGTACAACTTGCCGGTGTTAAAAACCAATCCCAAGCCCGTGAGATATTATCTTCTCAAGCAAATTTAACAATTCGTGATGCTGATGACAATATCAAATTAACTGGTAAAGATATTCAGCAAGGTTCTGCAAAACAAGAATTTAAACAAAACACGAATCAACCAGCGGTTACATTTAAATTAAAAGACAGTGATAAATTTAAAAAAGTAACTGAAGAAATTTCTAAAAAAGATGAAAATGTAATGGTTGTGTGGTTAGACCATGAAAAAGGCGACACTTATCATAAAGAAATGAATAAGGAAGATCCTAAATATGTTTCTGCAGCTTCAGTAGATCAACCAATAAATTCTGATAGCGTTGAAATTTCAGGCGGCTTTAATGGTGAAGAAGGCGTAGAAGAAGCGAAACAAATTGCGGATTTACTAAATTCTGGTTCACTACCAGTTGATTTAAATGAAATATATTCAAATTCTGTAGGTGCTCAATTTGGCCAAGATGCTTTAGATAAAACGGTATTTGCTGCTGCAATCGGTATTGCTATTATTTATCTATTCATGTTAGGATTCTATCGTTTGCCTGGTTTAGTGGCTGTCATTGCGTTAACAGCATATATTTATTTAACGTTATTAGCGTTTAACTTTATTTCAGGGGTATTAACTCTCCCAGGCCTTGCAGCTTTAGTACTCGGAGTTGGTATGGCTGTCGATGCTAATATAATCATGTATGAGCGGATAAAAGATGAACTTAAGATTGGACGCACACTTAAACAGGCATATAAAAAAGCGAATAAGAGCTCTTTCTTAACTATCGTAGATGCTCAGTTGACAACAGTTATTGCTGCTGCTGTACTATTCTTCTTTGGTGAAAGTTCAGTTAAAGGTTTCGCTACAATGTTACTATTAGGTATTTTAATGATATTTGTAACAGCTGTATTCCTATCGAGATGGTTGTTATCGTTACTTGTGTCATCTAATTATTTCAAAAAATCAACTTGGCTATTTGGGGTTAGCAAGAAAAAAATATTTGATATCAACGATAAAAAAGAAATTCATGATTTGAAAACGCCATATGAACGTTGGGACTTTATGAAACTTGCTAAACCATTGTTAGCGTTGAGTGTACTTATTATCGTAGTCGGTGCAATAATTTTATTTGTCTTTAAGTTAAACTTAGGTATTGATTTTACAAGTGGTACACGTGTTGACTTTGAATCTGATAATAAAGTTACTGAAACTAAAGTTAAAAATACATTAGAAAACAATGATTTCACACCTAATCAAGTATCCTTAGGTGAAAATGGTAAAACAGCTACGGTTCAATTCAAAAAAGATTTATCTAAAGATGAAGTATCTAAAATACAGGATACGATAGATGATCAATTTGGTCACAAACCAACTGTTAATACGGTTTCACCAGTAATAGGTCAAGAACTTGCTAAAAATGCTATGCTCGCATTGCTATATGCTGCTATAGGTATTATTATCTATATTACATTTAGATTCGAATGGCGTATGGGACTTTCATCAATTCTTTCATTGTTACATGATGCATTTATGATTGTTGCAGTGTTCAGTTTATTTAGATTAGAAGTAGATATTACATTTATAGCAGCTGTGTTAACTATTATTGGGTATTCAATAAATGACACTATTGTTACGTTTGATAGAGTTAGAGAAAACTTGCATAAAGTAAAAGTGATTACTACAAATGCTCAAATTGATGATATCGTTAATAGATCGATTCGTCAGACAATGACGCGTTCTATAAACACGGTATTAACTGTAGTTATTGTGGTTATTGCATTATTATTATTTGGCGCTCCAAGTATCTTTAATTTCTCATTAGCATTATTAATTGGACTAATTTCAGGCGTATTCTCTTCCGTATTTATTGCTGTACCGTTATGGGGCATTATGAAGAAACGTCAACTTAAGAAATCTGATAACAATAAGCTTGTAGTTTATAAAGAGAAAAAATCAAATGACGAAAAAATCTTAGTATAATTTAAAATTAAATTTCAAAAGACCACAATTTTTGCAAATGCATTAATTGTGGTCTTTACTTGTTTAAATCACTTATGAAAAGATATGAATTGGTCTATGTGTAAATAGTTTGTTTTTAACGTTATATGATTATTTTACTATCAAATGGTCGATTTAAACGATTCTATAAATGAAACTACTTTTTATTTTGGTATATCTTTTGTATAATGACTTGTGGAAATGAGGGAGAATAGTATGATTAAATCAAAATATACTTGGGATGTTAATTTGCCAGAATATAAAATTGCAGAAGCAGATTCTTCGGATTTAAAGCTAACTCCTATTGTAAAAAAAATTCTAGAGAGTAAAGGATTAACAGAGAAAAACGCAATTCATAATCTCCTTAACAGTACTCCTGTAATGCATGACCCAATGTTAATGAGTGATATGGATAAAGCAATAACACGAATTAATTTAGCAATAGATCAAAACCAAAAGATTTTAGTCTATGGCGATTATGATGCAGATGGCGTTACCTCTACAACGATTTTAGTGAATACGCTGAAAGAATTAGGCGCACATGTAGGTTGGTACATACCGAATCGCTTTTCCGAAGGTTATGGACCTAATGAAATGGCCTTTAAAAACGCATATGAAGAAGGCATATCATTAATTATCACAGTGGATAACGGCATACAAGGTCACGATGAAATTCAAATGGTGCAGGATTTAGGTGTTGATGTAATTGTAACTGATCACCATGAAATTGGTCGCACAATGCCCAATGCATACGCAATAGTTCACCCTATGCACCCAAAGTTTGACTATCCGTTTAAGTATTTATGTGGCGCGGGGGTCGCATATAAAATGGCGCAAAATCTATTGGAAGAACCTCCAGCATATTTCTTAGGGCTAGTTGCGATTGGAACAGTAGCTGATTTAGTATCATTAACAGATGAAAATAGAGCTTTAGTTCAAAAAGGATTAGAAGTGTTAAACAATCATTGCCCACCATCAGTAAAAGCTATACTAAGTCAAGCAGGTTATAGTGATAGTATTACAGAAGAAACGATTGGTTTTATTATAGGGCCGAGACTAAATGCCGTAGGTAGGCTTGAAGACGCTGGTCTTGCCGCAGAATTATTGATGACTGACTCTGATGAGGAAGCAGAATTTCTTGCTGAACAAGTTGAGTTTTTCAACCAAGAGCGAAAAGATATCGTAGCTCGAATTACTGAAGAAGCGCTAGCAGCAGCGGAAATTCAAGTTAATCAAGGAGCGAAATTTTTACTTTTAGCCCAACCTGATTGGCATGAAGGTGTATTAGGTATTGTCGCTTCCAAAATAGTAGAAACTTATAGCTTACCAACTCTAATTTTAAACGTAGATGAAGCGCAAAATCATGCTAAAGGTTCTGCACGTAGTATTGAACAAGTGTCCATGTTTGAAATTTTAAATGCACATACTGATTTAATAACAAAATTTGGTGGGCATCACATGGCTGCAGGTATTACTATGCCGATTGAAAATATTGATATGTTACGTAATGGTTTAAATGATTGGATGGAACAATTAGCAAGTACAACTTCATTGGAACCCCGTAGAAAAGTTGATGTGAAAATTAATGAATCGGATATTACTATTAAAAATATTCAAGATATACAAAGATTACGTCCGTTCGGTACTGATTTTTCTAGTCCCTGTTTTGAGTTAGAAGATATTATAGTTAATCAAAGTAAAGCGATTGGCCAAGATAATAAACATTTAAAATTAGTTATGGGTGATAGTAAGTTACAAGCCATATTTTGGCAAAATGGTCACTTAGTTAAGGAATTGGGAGAGCAACAACCAATTAATGTAATTGGCACGTTACAAATTAATGAATGGAATGGCTTCCAGTCCCCTCAATTTATGATACAAGATTTGGCTAGTAATAATTTACAAATTTTAGATTATAGAAGTAAACGTAATATTAGTAATTTCGAACAGGATACTAAGGATGTCGCATATTTAATTCATAATAAGAATGAAAAATTAGGTGACCACTATTATTATTATGGCGAAGCGATTCAACAACATTATGATAAGTATGTGTTTCGTGATTTACCAACGTCTATTCAAGAAATTAAAGATACGCTTAAAACCGTAAACGTTTCACAAATTTATTTAGTTTTAAATCACGAACGTTCAATATACTTTGAAGGTATGCCAAAAATGGAAACGTTCAAACAATGTTTTAAAGCATTAGCAACTAAACGTGAAACTAATTTAGCTAAAGACGGAATGCAATTATGTGAGTTTTTAAATATACAACCGAGTATGCTTAAATTTATCCTAAAAGTTTTTCTCGATTTAGAGTTTATAAAAGACGAAAATGGTATAATTAAGATGAACAGTGTTTCCACAAAGAGAGAGATTGAATCCAGTAAATATTACCAAGGTCGATTAGATAGAATAGAAGTTGAAAAAGTTCTATTATACGATGACTTTAGTAACTTAAAAAAATGGATTAAATCAGAGCTGATAGATAACTAGGAGGAAGTTTGCATGGATTTAAAACAATATGTGTCTGAGGTTGAAGATTGGCCCAAATCAGGCGTTAATTTTAAAGATATAACAACGATTATGGATAATGGTGAAGCATATGGTTATGCTACTGATCAGATCGTAGAATATGCTAAAGATAGAGATGTTGATATTATCGTTGGACCGGAAGCACGTGGTTTCATCATTGGATGTCCAGTGGCTTATTCAATGGGGATAGGTTTTGCACCAGTAAGAAAAGAAGGCAAATTACCAAGAGAAGTTATTCGCTATGAGTATGATTTAGAATATGGAACAAACGTACTTACTATGCATAAAGACGCGATTAAACCAGGGCAACGCGTATTAATCACAGATGACCTACTTGCGACAGGTGGAACAATAGAAGCGGCTATTAAACTTATAGAACAATTAGGTGGTATTGTGGTAGGTATTGCATTTATTATTGAACTTAAATATTTAAATGGAATCGAAAAAATTAGAGATTATGATGTTATGAGTTTAATTTCATATGATGAGTAATCAGTATAATTAAGCCAAAGGTTAGATATTACTAACGTTAGTTAAAATAAAAATGCATCTTCATTTTTACGAATGGAGGTGTATTTTTTTAATTTAATATAAGTGCACCAAACGAAAAGTGAGAAACAGTTCTGTGTCACTAGAATCAACTAAATTTGAGAATATTATTTCGAATGTATTAGCTATATAGGGTAAAATGGCATGAGTTACTAATGATTTTGAAAATAATATAGCTTAAATCCGTATATATAAGATAAAATAAAACCATATTTTACTATTAGTATGGCATACTCATTTATTTATTTATTAACATGTAGTATTATATAACTATTATACATAATTTGGCCGAATAACGTGAAAAAACGTTACAATCATAATTAAATGAAAATTAATTGAAGCTAACGAAATATAATACTGGGTATCTAATAGCGATTAATATTTAGTATAGGGGTGTCTTAAGTGAACAATGAATATCCATATAGTGCCGATGAAGTACTATCCAAAGCAAAATCATATTTATCTAAGGAAGAGTATGAATATGTGTTAAAGAGCTACCACATTGCCTATGAGGCACATGAAGGCCAATTTAGAAAAAATGGTTTGCCGTATATTATGCATCCAATTCAAGTTGCGGGTATTTTAACTGAAATGCATTTAGATGGCCCAACCATTGTTGCAGGTTTTTTACATGATGTTATAGAAGATACGCCTTATACATTTGATGATGTGAAGGGTATGTTTAATGAAGAAATTGCAGTTATTGTCGAGGGTGTAACTAAATTAAAAAAAGTGAAGTATCGATCAAAAGAAGAACAACAAGCAGAAAATCATAGAAAATTATTTATAGCGATAGCTAAAGATGTGCGAGTAATCTTAGTTAAATTAGCAGACCGCTTACATAACATGAGAACGTTGAAAGCAATGCCTAGAGAAAAGCAAATTCGAATTTCAAAAGAAACGCTTGAAATCTACGCACCTTTAGCACATAGACTAGGTATTAATACAATTAAATGGGAATTAGAAGATACAGCATTGAGATATACAGATTCTGTTCAATATTTCAGAATAGTAAATCTTATGAAGAAAAAACGTAGTGAGCGAGAAGAATATATTCAAAATGCTATTAATCAAATACAAAATGACTTGTCGAACATGCATATTGTTGGGGACATAAACGGGCGTCCAAAGCATATTTATAGTATTTATAGGAAAATGGTAAAACAGAAAAAACAATTCGATCAAATCTTTGATTTATTAGCAATTAGAATTATTGTCAATTCCATTAATGATTGCTACGCTGTGTTAGGTCTGGTTCATACACTATGGAAACCCATGCCAGGAAGATTTAAAGACTATATTGCCATGCCGAAACAAAATATGTACCAATCCTTACATACTACTGTGGTAGGGCCGAATGGTGATCCGCTTGAAATTCAAATTAGAACTTATGAAATGCACGAGATTGCAGAGCATGGTGTGGCAGCGCATTGGGCTTATAAAGAAGGTAAAAAGGTTACTGAAAAGTCTCAAAATTTTAATAAGAAATTAAATTGGATCAAAGAATTGGCAGAAACAGATAATACTACTTCTGATGCAGAAGAATTTATGGAAACTCTTAAATTTGATTTACAAAGTGATAAAGTTTATGCCTTTACGCCTGAAAGTGATGTCATTGAATTACCATACGGTGCAGTACCAATTGATTTTGCTTACGCTGTTCACAGTGAAGTAGGTAATAAAATGATTGGTTCAAAAGTAAATGGCAAAATTGAACCGATTGACTATGTGTTGCAAACAGGAGATATTGTTGAGATAAGAACAAGCAAGCACTCATATGGTCCTAGTCGTGATTGGTTGAAAATTGTAAAATCATCAAGTGCTAAGAGTAAAATTAGAAGTTTCTTCAAAAAACAAGACCGTTCTTCAAACATTGAAAAAGGTAAGTTTATGGTCGAGGCTGAAATTAAAGACCAAGGCTATAGAGTAGATGCAGTTTTAACAGATGAAAATATCGAAGTTGTTAACAATAAATACAATTTTGCTAATGAAGATGATTTATTTGCCGCAGTTGGTTTTGGTGGTGTGACAGCGTTGCAAATTGTCAATAAACTAACTGAAAAACAACGTATTTTAGACAAACAAAAAGCATTAAATGAAGCACAAGAGATTACTAAATCAGTACCTATTAAAGAAGATATAACCACGGATAGTGGTGTCTATGTTGAAGGTATTGAAAATGTTTTGATTAGACTATCAAAATGTTGTAATCCAATCCCTGGTGATGATATTGTAGGATATATCACAAAAGGCCATGGTATAAAAGTGCATCGTACAGATTGTCCAAATATCAAAAATGAAAATGAACGTTTGATTCATGTAGAATGGGTACGCTCTAAAGATTCGACCCAACGTTATCAAGTAGATTTAGAAGTTTCTGCGTATGACCGAAACGGTCTGCTAAATGAAGTGTTACAAGCGGTAAATTCAACACAAAGTAATTTAGTGAAAGTGTCTGGACGTTCTGATATCGATAAGAATGCAGTGATTAATATCAGTGTAATGGTTAAAAATGTGAATGAAGTATATCAAGTTGTAGATAAGATTAAACAACTTGGAGATGTATATACTGTAACAAGAGTTTGGAATTAGAGGTGTAACTAAATGAGGGTAGTAGTCCAGAGAGTCAAAGAAGCTTCAGTTTCAAATGATTCTATAGAAAACAAAATAAATAAAGGCTACTGTTTGCTTGTGGGTGTGGGTAAATCCTCAACAGAAGCAGATATAGCTACATTAGCCAAAAAAATCCTTAATGCAAGACTATTTGAGGATGAGGATGGAAAATTAAATTTAAACCTTCAACAAATTGATGGAGAGATTTTATCGATTTCACAATTCACACTTTATGCAGATGTGAGAAAAGGTAATAGACCTGGGTTTACACAATCTATGCCTCCAGAACGCGCTAATGAATTATATGAAAAATTAAATGAAACACTCCGTTCTTATGGAATAAATGTGTTAACAGGTGAGTTTGGAACAGATATGTTAGTTAATATTGCCAATGATGGGCCTGTAACAATTATTTATGAAAGTCAGGATGGCAAAATCATATGAAAAAAATCAATACTTGGCTAGAAAAAAACAAGCTTAAAAATTTCCCCGCGCTAATTGTCGTTGTAACATTTGTTGTCTTTATCATTATGATTATCTCTTTCTTAAATCATAATGATGAGGATAGTAGTAGTATCTATGTTATAGAAGATGCAGAACTAAGAACTGGTCCAAGTTCAGCTTATCCAGTTATTAGTAACATCGATAAAGGACAAAACTTCCAAAAAATAGGTAAGACAGGTAAGTGGTTAGAAGTAGAATCTGCTAACAAGAAAGAAAAAGGTTGGGTAGCAGGATGGCATACAAATTTAGATATTGAAGCAGATGCTAATCATAACGCCAAACCTTTAAAAGATAAAACGATAGTACTTGATCCTGGTCACGGTGGTAGTGATCAGGGGGCATCAAGTAATACAAATAAAAAAAGTATCGAAAAAGTATACACTTTAAAAACCGCTAAAGAGCTAAAATCACTTTTGGAAAAAGAAGGTGCTACGGTTAACATGACTCGTGAAACCGATAAATACGTTAGCTTGGATGAGCGGAATATAAAAGGTGATGCTTATATTAGTATACATAATGATTCACTAAAGTCATCTAAAGCAAATGGTAGTACAGTTTATTGGTTCAAAGATAATCAAAAAGCATTAGCTGAAACATTAAGTGCCAGTTTGCAAAAGAGAGCATTACTGACGAATAAAGGTGCTAGACAGGAAAATTTCCAAGTATTGAGACAGACTGACATTCCAGCCGTATTATTAGAATTAGGTTACATTAGTAATCCTACTGACGAAGATATGATTACGGATCAATTACACAGACATATACTTGAAAAAGCAGTTGTAGATGGCTTACGTGCATATTTTTCAGAATAAAAAGGTTGCATAATCTTCATAAACTGGTTATTATTAAGTATGAATTCTATATTAAAACCGATATGATTCTTGAATTTTCTTTACGAAATGGTAGCAAAATATGCGAAGAGACATAATTCATGGCTGAAAAATTATGCATAGTAGTTTAGAAAAATTGAACACAAGAACAGGTGCTTTGATAAAAGCCGTGTAGCGAGCGTTATTCGTATGAAGTGGATTATAAGTATAACATTTATAATCAATTAGGGTGGCAACACGGAAATTCGTCCCTTGTATGACTTATTAGTCATGCAAGGGTTTTTTTATTGCATAAAAGGAGAGATTCTATGATAAATATACCTAGAGGGACGCAAGATATTTTACCAGATGAAACAAAAAGATGGCGTTTTATTGAATCAAGATTAGATGAATTAATGGAAGTTTATAATTATCAAGAAATTCGTACACCAATTTTTGAAAGCACAGAATTATTTGCACGAGGTGTAGGTGATTCAACAGACGTCGTTCAAAAAGAAATGTACACTTTTAAAGATAAAGGTGACCGAAGTATTACTCTACGTCCAGAAGGCACGGCAGCCGTAGTACGTTCTTATATTGAAAATAAGATGCAAGGTTTACCTAATCAACCGATTAAATTATATTATAACGGTCCGATGTTTAGATATGAACGTAAACAAAAAGGACGCTATCGCCAATTTACTCAATTTGGCGTTGAAGCGATTGGTGCTGAAGACCCAGGTATAGATGCTGAAGTGTTAGCAATGGCTATGCACATTTACCAATCATTTGGATTGAAACATTTAAAACTTGTAATTAACAGTATAGGTGATATTGAGTCACGTCATGAATACAATGATGCACTAGTTAAACATTTTGAACCTGTAATTGACGATTTTTGTAATGACTGTAAAGCTCGTTTACACACAAATCCAATGAGAATATTAGATTGTAAGGTTGACAAAGATAAAGAAGCCGTTAAAACTGCTCCTAGAATTACTGAATTTTTAAATGAACAATCTAAACAATATTATACTGATGTCAAACAACATTTGGATGACTTAGGTGTAGCTTATGTAGAAGATCCTAACTTAGTTCGAGGTTTAGATTATTATACACATACAGCATTCGAATTAATGATTGATAATCCAAATTATGATGGTGCGATCACAACGTTATGTGGCGGTGGACGCTATAACGGTTTACTTGAATTATTAGATGGACCAAGTCAAACAGGTATTGGATTCGCATTAAGTATAGAAAGGTTATTACTAGCATTAGATGAAGAGCAAATCGAACTTGATGTTAATCATGATTTTGATTTATTTATCGTAACTATGGGTGAAGAAGCGGATCGTTATGCAGTGAAATTACTTAATGATTTACGTAGAAATGGGATTAAAGCGGATAAAGATTATTTACAACGTAAGGTTAAAGGGCAAATGAAACAAGCCGATAGATTAAAGGCAAACTATACTATTGTTATCGGTGAGCAAGAATTAGAAGATAATAAAATAAATGTTAAAAATATGCTTTCAGGTGAAAGTGAAACTATTCGTTTAGATGAAATCATAAATTATTTTAAAAACTAAGGAGAAGATATCATGAGTAAGCGCACAACATACTGCGGTTTAGTAACTGAATCATTATTAGACCAAGAAGTAATATTAAAAGGTTGGGTCCACAACCGTAGAGATTTAGGTGGTCTCATTTTCGTTGATTTAAGAGACCGTGAAGGATATGTACAAGTCGTATTTAATCCTGATTTTTCTGAAGAGGCATTAAAAATAGCTGAAACAGTGAGATCTGAATATGTAGTTCAAGTTAAAGGTATCGTAAAAAAACGTGATCCTCAAACAGTGAACCCGAAAATTGCTACAGGTCAAGTAGAAGTACAAGTTTCAGAAATTGAAATTATAAACAAAGCAGAAACACCTCCATTTGCGTTGAATGAAGAAAATCAAAACGTGGATGAAAATATCAGATTAAAATATAGATATCTAGATTTAAGACGTCAAGAATTAGCACAAACATTTAAAATGAGACACCAAACTACACGTTCAATCAGACAATACTTAGATAAAGAAGGCTTTTTTGATATTGAAACGCCTGTATTAACTAAGTCAACACCTGAAGGGGCACGTGACTATCTGGTACCTTCACGTGTACATGACGGTGAATTTTATGCATTGCCTCAGTCACCTCAACTTTTTAAACAACTATTAATGATTGGCGGTTTCGATAAATATTATCAAATCGTAAAATGTTTCCGTGATGAAGACTTACGTGCCGATCGCCAGCCTGAATTTACACAAGTCGATATTGAAATGAGCTTTGTAGATCAAGAAGACGTTATGGAAATGGGAGAAGAAATGCTACAAAATGTAGTGAAAGATGTAAAAGATGTTGAAATTCCAAGACCATTCCCTAGAATGACGTATGATGAAGCAATGCAACGTTTTGGTTCAGATAAACCAGATACTCGCTTTGACATGGAATTGATAGATGTATCAGAATTAGGAGAAATCATGGATTTCAAAGTGTTTAAAGATGCTGTGACTAATAATGGTCAAGTTAAAGCGATAGTTGCGAAAGGTGCGTCAGATCAATATACAAGAAAAGATATTGATGGTTTAACTGAATTTGTAAATATTTATGGTGCTAAAGGTTTAGCATGGGTGAAAGTCGTTGATGAAGGTGTGAACGGCCCAATTGCTAAATTCTTTGAAGCAGACCATGTTACTAAGCTACAAACATTAACTGAAGCGCAACCAGGTGACTTAGTATTGTTCGTAGCAGATAAACCAAGTGTTGTTGCACAGAGTTTAGGTGCGTTGCGTCTTAAGTTAGCTAGAGAATTAGATTTAATTGATGAATCTAAATTAAACTTCCTATGGGTAACAGATTGGCCTTTATTAGAATATGATGAAGACTTAAAACGTTATACTGCAGCTCATCACCCATTCACAGCACCAAAACAAGAAGATATCGCTAAATTAGATACTGAACCTGAAAATGCACAAGCTAACGCTTATGATATTGTATTAAATGGTTATGAATTAGGTGGCGGATCTATCAGAATTCATAATGGTGATTTACAAACTAAAATGTTTGAAGTACTAGGCTTTACCGAGGAACAGACGCAAGAACAATTTGGATTCTTGCTAGATGCATTCAAATATGGTGCGCCACCACATGGCGGTATCGCACTTGGTTTAGACCGTCTAGTAATGTTATTAACAGGTCGTACAAACTTACGTGATACAATTGCATTTCCTAAAACGGCTTCAGCTACATGTTTATTAACAAATGCACCAAGTGAAGTTTCTGAAAGCCAATTAGAAGAATTGTCATTACGAATTAGACATTAATTTTTGTTATAAGCTTTTATTCTTGCTAATTTCAAATATTGTGTTATTATTAATCCCATAAGATAGTCATCTGTAGTGTTCGTATGTTTGCTTTATATTTGGGCCTAACACACTTTGATCCGGGAGCCCAATGGGTTTTCTTGCAGCGCACACGCCTCATTAGGAGGACTTGCAAAACAAGAAACAGGGCACCCACCTGTTTTAAGCAGGCCGAATGATCAAGCATTTTATAACTACGGCACTTATGGACTCTATCGGTACGCAAGACTTCGGTCTTGCGTATTTTTTTGATATAAAATACAAAACTTGATATTTTTAATTAAATTGAAATAAAATAAATGTATTAAATTCAATAATAGAAACAGAATTTTAAACGAAAAACTATATTTAATCGCTTTTATTATTAAGGAGAATGGCATGAAACATCAATTTTCAAGAAATGAATTGGCTTATGGCCAAGAAGGTTTAGAATTATTAAAACAGAAAACTGTGGTGATTTTAGGTGTTGGAGGAGTTGGATCATTTGCTGCCGAAGCTCTAGCACGCACAAATATTGGACACATCATTTTAATAGATAAAGATGATGTAGATATCACTAATGTGAATCGTCAATTACATGCATTAACAACAACTGTTGGACAAAGTAAAGTTACTTTGATGGAAGAACGTATTAAATTGATTAACCCAGAATGCAAGGTAACTTCATTACATATGTTTTATACAGAAGAAACATATGAAGCGTTGTTCAATAATTATGATATTGATTACTTTGTTGATGCAAGTGATACCATCATGTATAAAGTGCATTTAATGAAAGAATGTTTGGAAAGAGGTATATCTGTTATTTCTAGTATGGGTGCCGCAAATAAAACAGATCCGACTCGATTTAAGATTGCTGATATTTCTGAAACATATATGGATCCAATGGCTAAAATCATTCGTCGTAAATTGAAAAAATTAGGTATATATAAAGGAATACCTGTCGTATTTTCAGATGAAAGCCCCATAGTTATAAGAGAGGATGTTAAAGATACTGTAGGTGATGCAAACGCACCAACCAGAAAGGGACAAATCCCACCATCTTCGAATGCATTTGTACCAAGTGTAGTTGGTTTGATTAGCGCCAGCTATGTCGTTAATGATATTTTAAAAGATATACCCGTGTCGCGTATTAAAGATAAAATATAAAATTATAGTTAGTATTCTAGTTATCCAACACTTTATATTAAAAAAACAGAGATTGAGATTATGACATCTCAATCTCTGTTTTTCTAGCTTAAATCCAGAATTTTTAATTTTTTTGTTGCGCTTGGGTAATATTTTCATAAACCGATTTGAATTGTTGCTCACTTTTAGAAGTTGTTTTCGGTTCGTAATAAATTCTGTTTTTTAATTTATCAGGTAGATATTGTTGAGGAATAAACCCACTATCATAATTATGAGGATACTGATAACCGATAGCACGTCCTAGTTCTTTAGCGCCAGCGTAGTGTCCATCTTTTAAATGATCAGGAATTTGTCCTATATGACCTTTGCGTATATCAGAAAGAGCAGCATCAATAGCAGCGATACCTGAATTAGATTTAGGAGATAGGCAGAGTTCAATAACGGCCTGACTTAAGGGTATTCTAGCTTCAGGAAAGCCTAAGCGTTCAGCTGATTCGATAGCAGCTAATGTGCGTTGTCCCGCGCTAGGAGATGCGAGGCCAACATCCTCATAACTTATTACTAGCAACCGTCTAACGATTGTTGGTAAGTCGCCTGCTTCAATTAAGCGTGCTAAATAATGAAGTGCAGCATTTACATCACTACCGCGAATTGATTTTTGAAACGCACTCATCACATCATAATGCATGTCGCCATCTTTATCACTTACAAAAGCTCCTTTTTGTAGACAATCTTTAGCGTCTTGTAAGGTAATGTGACGTTGGCCATCTGTAGTTTCGGAACTTAAGACTGCTAATTCTAAGGCGTTTAAAGCACTTCTCACATCACCTTGGCTTTGAGTAGTGAAATAGGACATTGCATCTTCGTCCACTATAGGATTATAACTTGCTAGGCCACGTTCTTCGTCATTTAAAGCTCTATCCAGTGAAGTTCTGACATCATCTTCATCTAGTGGATAAAGTTCAAATATTTGAGCTCTTGAGCGAATAGCAGGATTTATTGCGTGATATGGGTTTGAAGTTGTAGCTCCAATCAGCACAATTTTTCCATTTTCTAAATGTGGTAATAGGAAATCTTGCTTAGCTTTATCTAAACGATGGATTTCATCTAATAATAAAATAACTTGTCCAGACATTTTGGCTTCTTCAACTATAAGTTGCATATCTTTTTTTGTATTTGTAACTGCATTTAATTGACGGAATTTAAATTGAGTACTTCCTGATATAGCTTTAGCAATACTTGTTTTACCGATACCAGGTGGTCCATAAAAAATCATGGAGGATAATCTTTTTGTTTCTACCATCCTTCTTATAATACCTTTTGGACCTACTAAATGCTTTTGAGATATAATCTCATCAATATTACTTGGACGCATTCTTGAAGCTAGTGGTTCGTTTGACACAATGTTTCACACCTTTCTAATTCTATATTAACTTAAAAAGTGATAGAATGTTATTATATAGTATTCGAATTAAGTGAGGTAATATAATGAAAATTTCAACTAAAGGAAGATATGGGTTAACACTAATGATATCTCTTGCTAAAAAAGAAGGTCAAGGGTGTGTGTCTTTAAAATCTATTGCGGAAGAAAATAATTTGAGCGATTTGTATTTAGAGCAATTAGTCGGTCCATTGAGAAATGCCGGGTTAATTCGAAGTGTTCGTGGTGCAAAAGGTGGTTACCAATTAAGAGTACCATCTGAAGAGATAACAGCGGGTGACATTATTCGTTTATTAGAAGGTCCAATTACATTCGTTGAAAGTATTGATTCAGAACCACCTGCTCAAAAACAACTTTGGATTAGAATGAGAGACGCAGTAAGAGATGTGCTAGATAATACATCATTAAAATATTTAGCAGAATATAAAGATACAAATAATTTAGATGGCTATATGTTCTATATCTAAATTATACCGAAATATAGTTTTGTATTGATGCTATAACAATTTTAGAAAATATTTATTAATCTATGTTTGAGATGTTTATTTATTAAAATTAGTGGTATGTACAATATATATACACCATCAAGGAGGTAAATTACATGGCAGACGAAAACAAAGTAGAACAAGCAAAAGGTAATGTGAAAGAAACATTAGGTAACGTTACTGATAACAAAGACTTAGAAAACGAAGGTAAAGAAGATAAAACTTCTGGTAAAGCTAAAGAATTTGTAGAAAATGCAAAAGATAAAGCTAATGATGTTATTGATAAATTTAAAAAATAATCTATAGTTAATGACTATTAAAGGAGAGATTTTAAATGGCTGAAAACTTTTTAGATAAAGCAAAAGAAACTGCAAAAAATGTATCAGATAAATTAAAAGATACAGATAATGAAAAAGCAAAACAAGCATCAGAACAAATCGATAAATTCACTGGCGGCAGTGATGATGATAAAAAAGATGACAAAAAAGACGATAAAAAATAATATTTGTGGAAACAAAATTATTTAAAAGAGGGTTAGGGCATAATATTGTCCTGCCCCTTTTTATTTGCAATTTAAACATTAATAATAATGCCTACTAACAGTGGATAAGGGCTAGGTTTAAGCTTTCCATTGTTTAGTAGGCATTAATTTTTATGATAAGTTGTGACGATTTGCGAAGGACAATAATATAGCGTGTGTCAATTTAACCTTAATAACCTAAATTTTATATTTTGAAATTTGACTAAGATGAATTTAAAAATATAAAAATTGATAAAGTAATTAAAACGTTAATGTTTATACTTCATATATTCATCCACTTAATTACTGTTTGGATGAATATTAAACATTGAATTGTGAAAAGTCTTGGCTTATTTAATAAATTATATCTCTTCGACAATTGTTTTTAGTTTTTTATAAGAATCTAACTGTGCGTCTTGATCATAAATATAACTAATCGCCATCAGTTCATCTATTTCACCGTGTTCTTTGATAAAGTCTTGAATTTTAGCTTTAACTGTCTCTTCAGACCCGATTAAGGATTGTTGCATTCTTTGTTTTGCAATTTCATATTCTGTAGGTGTTAAAAGCCCTTTTAAATCATCAGTTGGTGGTTGCACAGGTTGCATTCTACCTCTTGTGATACTTACCATAACTTGTGCTTGTGTTGTTGCTAAGTATTCAGCTTGCTTGTCTGTATCTGCAACGATAGCATTGAGACAAACAATAACATAAGGTTCACTTAATATATCAGATGGTTCAAAAAGTTCTTTATATATTTGAATCGCGTCTTTCATTTGTTGCGGCGCAAAATGGCCAGCAAAGACATAAGGTAGCCCCTTACGTGCGGCTAAATGCGCGGAATCAGTAGATGATCCAAGTATATAAAGTGGTACTTGCTTATTAACAGCTGGGTAGGCACGTACATATCCTTGCTGATTAGCTGGGCCAAAGTAAGTTGCAAGTTGTTCAACTTCTTCAGGGAATTCATAAACGCCGTTATGTTGATCTCTACGTAAGGCACTAGCAGTCATCATGTCTGTTCCTGGCGCACGTCCTAATCCAAGGTCTACACGGTTTGGGAAAACAGTTTCCATTGTTCCAAATTGTTCTGCAACAACTAATGGTGCATGATTTGGTAACATAATACCACCAGAACCGACAC
>ERZ1023255.39-NODE-39-length-38846-cov-15.156376_pt1 | contig 38846 bp, 36 predicted proteins | sample MGYA00380459_ERZ1023255 | MGnify/ENA primary metagenome ERZ1023255 (study PRJEB33173, sample SAMEA4830368) | metagenome | study: EMG produced TPA metagenomics assembly of the PRJEB25223 data set... | reverse complement strand
CATCTGACTTTTAATCAGAGGGTCAGTGGTTCGAGCCCACTATGGCTCACTAGTAGCACTTCTCACAAGAGAAGTGCTTTTTTTGTATATAAGATAGAAATCACTTTTAAAAGGCTCTATACTAAACAGGACTGATATAAAAATCAGTCCTGTTTTTTGATACCAAAAAAGCGCAAAAATCTCTATAATTTAAATGTCCTACCAAATAAACTAAGGAGAGATTATGCGCCTATGAATTGTTTTATATCAAAAACACTTGGAATTGAAGACCCTAATGTTATTTTCGACAATAAATTTGTTATAGTTAGAAAATTGAATAAAGTATGCTTTTTTATTTATACACTTTACTGTTTTATAAATTAACAAAAGTCGATACTGAAAGGGTTTGTTTTGAATGATAAATCACTATATTGATTTTATATGTAAAAAGGGTGATTTGAATGGAAAATGCCGTTTTAACAACGCTTGAAATGTTAAAGTCTTTAGATTATTCTAGAAACAAACGATAACAAAGGGGTTTTAAAAATGAATAAAACAGTAGAAATTATTGGGGCGCCTGCAACATTTGGGCAAAGGAAACTAGGGGTAAATCTTGGTCCAGATGCGATTCGATACGCTGGCATTGAAAAGCGTATTAAAGCAATAGGAATACCTGTTAAAGATTCTGGTAATATAGCTGTTCCTAAATTAGATTTGGAAAAATTTAATTCAGAACAAGAAGGGTTACGTAATATAGAGGAAATCATAGAAACATCAAACATATTAAGTGCTGCAGTATCAACTAGTATAGAACATAATCATTTCCCGCTTGTGCTAGGAGGAGACCATTCGATTGCAATTGGTTCTATATCAGGTATTAGTAAGCATTATAACAACCTAGGCGTTATTTGGTACGACGCACATGGTGATTTAAATGTACCTGAAGAATCACCTTCTGGAAATATTCACGGTATGCCGTTACGTGTACTTGCAGGTGATGGTGATGAGCGTTTGGTGAACATTTCAGATTATTCACCAAAAGTTAAACCTGAAAATATCGTGCTTATCGGTATGAGAGATTTAGATGAGGGGGAAAGGCGTTATATAAAAGAGCATAATATTAAAACGTTTACGATGGCTGAAGTTGATCGAGTTGGTATTAAGCAAGTGATTGAAGAGACAATTAATTATTTAAAATCTAAAACAGACGGTGTTCATTTATCACTTGATGTTGATGCATTAGATCCTGTCGAAACACCAGGTACAGGTACTAGAGTGCTTGGAGGTTTAACATATAGAGAGAGTCATTTTGCATTAGAGTTGTTACATAATTCTAATCTCATTACTTCTATGGATTTAGTAGAGGTTAATCCGCTTATTGATCACAATAATGATACAGCGGAGCAAGCAGTGGGCTTAGTAGGTAGTTTCTTTGGAGAGACATTATTATAATTCACTTAAAATTATGTAGAAAACACTGAGTAATAAACGATTGACTCATTTATAATATAATATTGGAACAGTTGGCTGATATTAGAATATATTTGTTTTGATGTTTCAATGTCAGTCAGTTTTGCTGGGGCGAGATAATGAAATCTTATAAAAACGAGATTTCTAGGGTCGCTCCTTTTTTGATTTTACTAAAATTTGAATACTAAATATGACAGTTAGTGTTATGATTGGTATAATATATAACATGGGAACAGATAACCGGAGGAGATGTTATGGAATTATCCAACTTTTTTGATAACTGGAGTACAGTTAAAATAATTGCAAGTGTACTCGACTTACTCATAGTATGGTATGTACTTTATCTTCTCATTACAGTTTTTAAAGGTACCAAAGCCATTCAACTATTAAAAGGTATTGTTGTAATAGTAATTGGTCAACAATTGAGTAAAATGCTGAACTTAACAGCTACATCCCGTCTTTTTGATTTAGTTATTCAATGGGGGGTATTAGCTCTAATCGTGATATTCCAACCAGAAATTCGACGTGCCTTGGAACAGCTTGGTAGAGGTAGTTTATTTAAACGTTATTCAACTAATTTAAATAGTGATGAAGGCAAGTTAATATCTTCTGTGTCAAAAGCAGTACAATATATGGCTAAACGACGTATAGGCGCATTGATTGTATTTGAAAATGAAACAGGATTACAAGACTATATTGAAACAGGCATTGCAATGAATTCAGAAATATCACAAGAACTATTAACAAATGTTTTCATACCAAATACACCATTACATGATGGTGCGATGATTATTCAAGAAAATAAAATAGCTAGTGCTGCGAGTTATTTACCTTTATCTGATAGTGCTAAAATCGCTAAAAGTTTAGGAACAAGACATAGAGCTGCAGTAGGTATATCGGAAGTATCGGATGCCTTTACTGTCATCGTTTCTGAAGAAACAGGGTCTATTTCTGTTACTTTTGATGGTAAATTAAGAAAAGATATTTCAAATGAAGCATTTGAAGAATTGTTAGCTGAACATTGGTTTGGTACACACTTTCATGAGAAAGGTGTGAAATAATATGTTAGAAAGTAAATGGGGATTAAGATTAATCGCTCTCGTATTAGCACTTGTGTTCTTCCTATCAGTTAACAATATGTTTGGAAATATTTTTAATGCTGATAACTTAGGCCAAAAGTCGTCTGAAACGATTCAAGAAGTTCCGGTACAAGTTAAGTATAATAATAAATCATTATATGCTAGTGAAGTACCTGATAAAGTTGATGTTGAAATTTCAGGTCCTCAGTCACAAGTTTTAAAAGCTGAGAATGGTGAAAATATTAAAGCAGTCCTAGATTTAAGTGGTGAAAAAGCAGGAAAACATACGACGCAATTTCAAGTCAATGGTTTGAATAAGGACATTGATTATAGCGTGAAACCGAAAGAGGCCACTGTGAATCTTGAAGAACGTGTGAGTAAAACATTAAAAGTAGAGCCAGATGTAAGTAATAATGACTTGGATTCAGATTATAAAATTAGCGAACAAAGTGTTTCACCTGAGACTGTTAAAGTGACTGGCGGACAAGACCAAATTGATAAAATTGCATATTTAAAAGCAACATATAAAAACAAAAGTAAAATTGCTAAAAACACTACAGATGTAGCAAAAATTACTGCATTTGATAGAAATCTTAATAAAATTGACGTTTCAATTCAACCGAATGAGGTGAATTTGAGCGTTAAGGTAGAAGATTATAGTAAAAAAGTAAAAGTAAAAACAAAAGCAGTAGGGTCGTTATCTAATGGGCGTGAATTAGACAATATAAATTTAGAAGATGAAGAAGTAGAAATTTATGGTAATAAGGATGACTTAGAAGATATTGATGAAATTACTGCAAATGTAAATTTAGATAACATCTCGGATACGACTGAAAAAAATGTGAAGTTTAAAGTACCTGAAGATGTGACAAAAGTTAATCCGAGTGGTACTACAGCTAAAATTACGGTTAAATAGATTTGTATAAATAAAGGAGATATAAATAATGGCAAAATATTTTGGTACAGATGGCGTAAGGGGAGTAGCAAATAAAGAATTAACACCTGAACTTGCGTTTAAACTAGGGCGCTATGGCGGCTATGTTTTAGCCCATAATAAAGGTGAGAAGCACCCTAAAGTACTAGTTGGTAGAGATACTCGTGTTTCAGGAGAGATGTTAGAATCTGCATTAATTGCAGGACTAATTTCCATCGGCGCGGAAGTTATGCGTTTAGGCGTTATTTCAACACCAGGTGTAGCTTATTTAACACGAGAAATGGAAGCCGAATTAGGTGTCATGATATCTGCTTCTCATAACCCAGTTCCAGACAATGGTATTAAATTCTTTGGTTCTGATGGCTTCAAATTATCAGATGATCAAGAACAGGAAATAGAAGAGTTATTAGATCAAGAAAACCCTGATTTACCTAGACCTGTAGGTGAAGATATTGTACATTACTCTGATTATTTTGAAGGTGCACAAAAATACATTAGCTATTTAAAATCAACTGTTGACGTGAATTTAGATGGAATGAAGATTGCATTAGATGGGGCAAATGGTTCTACATCTTCTTTAGCACCGTTTTTATTCGGTGATTTAGAAGCTGATACAGTGACAGTTGGCTGTAAACCAAATGGTTATAATATTAATAAAGATGTTGGTTCTACACATCCTGAAACATTAGCTAAAGAAGTTGTCGAATCAGAATGTGACTTTGGTTTAGCTTTTGATGGTGATGGTGATAGACTAATCGCAGTAGACGAAAAAGGTAATATTGTAGATGGCGATCAAATCATGTTTATTATTGGTCAGGCAATGAGCAAAAACCATGAGTTAAATAATAATATGATTGTTTCTACAGTAATGAGTAACTTAGGTTTCTATAAAGCCTTAGATAATGAAGGTATTCAATCTAACAAAACTAAAGTTGGAGATCGCTATGTTGTAGAAGAAATGAGAAGAGGTAACTACAATTTAGGTGGTGAACAGTCAGGTCATATTGTATTAATGGATTATAATACCACTGGAGACGGTTTATTAACAGGTGTTCAATTAGCGAGTATTATAAAAATGACAGGTAAAAGTTTAAGCCAACTTGCCAGTCAAATGAAAAAATACCCACAATCTTTAGTTAATGTTCGTGTAACAGATAAATATCGTGTGGAAGAAAATATTGATGTGCAAGAAATAATGACTAAAGTAGAAGTTGAAATGAATGGGGAAGGTCGTATTTTAGTAAGACCTTCTGGAACAGAACCATTAGTGCGAGTAATGGTTGAAGCAGCGACTGATGAAGACGCGCAGCGTTTTGCCAATACAATTGCTGATGTAGTTCAAGATAAAATGGGATTAGATAAATAATTATTACTTAAATTTAACCAAAATCTAAATATTTAATTTAAGTAGCCCAGCACATCAGGAGCAAGCCCAAATCACTGCCATATTATACTAAAAAGATTATAATATATAAATTAAACATTGCTGGTGTTTATTATGTTGAATAAATCAATTGATAAAAGAGGCAACTTTGCTCTGAAAGACCCATGTTATTTTGAAAAATAAATATACAAATATAAATAAACCTTAGGGGAACTATCGCCTAAGGTTTGTATACGTTCTGAGCCGTTGCTATTTTAATAGCAACGGCTTCTTACATTTATAATACATTGTATGCTTGAATGATTTCTTGAGTTAATTGTGCATCTGTTTTAGCAAATTCTTTTAAGAATGCTTCAAGACCATGTTCTTTAATATAATCATTTTTTTCTACTGTTTCTTGATCATTTGTATCATCATATTTTAATAATAAAGCAGCAGTTTTAACTAGTGCCTCATGTTTTAAATTATTTTGGTATAAGTAATTTAATGGCTTAATAATTCTATCTTGTGGTCCTATTTTACGTAATGTACCACGTCCAACACGTGTAACTTCATCAGATAAGTTTGGATTTTTAAAACGCTCAATAATTTTTTCAACATATTGTGCTTGTTCGCTTTCATTAAAACCAAACTGATTCGTAATGTATTGGCTTGTTTCTTCAAGGACACGTTCTAAATTATGCTTAATATCTGAATCATTAACAGCATCTAAGATGGTTGGTTGACCAAAATATCTACCTGCATAAGCCAAATACGCGTGTCCTGTATTGACTGTAAGTAATTTACGCTCAATGTAAGGAGTTAAATTATCTACGTATTTAATGTGATTGAGTTTTGGACCAAACCAAGCATCTTTCTCAATTACCCATTCATAAAAAGGTTCAACCACAACATCTAAAAGGTTATCATTGGTTTGTAATGGAACAATACGATCAACTGCAGCATTAGCAAAGTGGATGTGATCAGGTAGTGGCCCCGTAATATCTAAAATTGCTTTTTCTAATGTATTTGTTGCCATAATTGCATTTTCACATGCAACAATATTAACAGGTGTTTCTTTTTCTGTTAAATAGGGAGCAAATGATTTTGCTATTATAGGTAAGATATTTACACCAACCGCAGTTGTAATTAAATCAGCTTCTAATACTGCTTGTTTTAAACTTTTTGAAGGCTCACCAGAATTGATTGCATCTACATTATGCACGCGTGTTGTTGTTTTTGCTTCATCAGCTAAAATGACGTCATATTCATGGTGTTCATCCAAAGCATTAATTATTTCAGCGTTAACATCTGCAAAAGTCACTTTTATATCATTATCAGCGAGAATATAACCGATAAATCCTCTACCTATATTTCCAGCACCGAAATGTAAGGCTTTCATTATGCATCAGCCTCCTCAAAGACTTGTTTGATTTCTTCTGCTGATGATGCTTGAATAATACGTTCTACATTTTCTTCTTCACTAAACGTAATTGCTATTTTGGAAAGTAAGTCTAAATGCTCACCATCTTTACCTGCAATACCTACGACAACTTTAACAACTTCGCCGTCCCAGTCAACGCCTTCAGGGATTTGAATTAAAGTTAAACCTGATTTTAAAACACTATTTTTAGCTTCGTCAGTGCCGTGAGGGATAGCTAAGCCATTACCCATAAATGTTGTTACTACTTGCTCGCGATCTTTCATTGCTTGAATATATGCTTCTGTTACAGCACCACTTGATACTAAAGCTTGACCAGCTTTTTCAATTGCTTCGTTTTGATCTTTAATTGATTGGTTGATAAAAATATTTTCATTGCTAAATAATTCGCTCATTTTTCTTCACTCCATATTTAATAATTTTTGTAATTGCATAAGGTAACTTTGCTTAAGTAACGATTGAAGCTGTTCTGGTTGTTCCATAAATCCATCAATATTGTCTAGATGCTCGACCAATTTTCCTGAGATATCGCTTATGAGTTGTGCCATTGTATCATCAGGGGGAACGAACATACTTAACAAATATCTCACGGAAAGATTGTCATTTTGATTACTATTAAGCAAAATAGGTTCATTTAAAATGGTTATTAATATGAAAGGTTTTTTAATAATCTCACTTTTTAAATGAGGGATTGCGATGGGATAAGGATCTAAGACAAACCCTTGTCGATCCATGTGTTGCTTAATCAGTTCAGCGAATGACTGACCTTCCGTGATGATTTGATGTTCTATTAATGTGTTGGTTAAATAAGTTGTCCAGTTCGAAACTGAAGTATAATCTACATTTACAGAATCAATTATTTCTAGTCCTTTTCTGATGTATGTTAATTTTTCTTCAGGATTTAAAATGTTACTATTATTCGTTTCATATGTTTGAACCTTTGGTTGTTTGTGCTGTGTGTTTAAAAAGGCTGATACGTGATTTATATCTGCGTCAGGGAGTAAAGGATTCACCGTAATATATGGTAAGGCGATATCTAAATCTACAGTGGAAATAATCGCATCAAATTGTGTAGCGTCAATATCATTTAAATCCCCAACTGATGCTTGAGTAGTATTTTGTATGTCACTAAATGTTTGTTGTAACCGTGTTGCCAGTAATCTACTGGTGCCAATACCACTACTACATACTACGAGCACATTGTAAAAGGCATTATTTTGATTTTGTAAAGCACCGCCAAAATGAAGCACAATAAATGCAATTTCACTATCTGGAAAATTAAAATTTGGCCATGTTTGTAATAAAGCACGATGAACACTTTCAAATAGTCTTGGGTACTTATGTTGAATCATTTCTGTTAATGGATTATAAGTTTCAATATTAGCGTTTAAACGGTTAATTGCTGGTATGATATGCAGCTTTAACCCTTCACTTAATGTTTCAAAATCTTCAAATGATTGTTGATAAAAATGTGAAACAGAATGAATAAATTTCTCTATCTTTGATTCGTCTTTACTATCTTTAAATACTTCGGCAGATTCTTTACGTTTCGCACCTCTAAGATGAATTGTGATAAAAGTTACTTCAGCTTGGTTAAACTGAACTCCATAGATATGTTCAAGGTGTAAGCCAAGTGCTTGTGCTACCTCGTGTTCAAAAGAATCTTTAACGCTGTCATAGATATCATCATTTAAAGTTACATATTGGTTATTAAGCATTCGCTCAATACTTAAGACGATGTGTACGGTCAATGTTAAATAACTTGATTCTGTTAAAGAGTAGGGGAGTTGATCTAAATGATCCATTAAAATACGTTCAATTTGAAATATCTTGTCCATATCAACCATTGCCAATTGTGACTGATTGATGGATTGATAAACAAAATGGTTTTCGATAACTGAATAGACACTAGTACTGTTTAGATTGTTGACCATCAGTTGACTCAATAGTTCACGTTTTTTTGATTCAGCACCATGTAATTGAATACCTTCACCACGCTTTTTTTGTAATGCTAATTGGTATTGATCAAGTTCTCTATCTAATTCATCTAGAAGCTTTGTCATAGTTTGATTAGAGACACCAATTTCTTGTGCTAAAACGTATTGCTTAATAGGCGCATTCGTTTGAATCAAGGCATATAAAATAATTACTTTTTGTTCTTCTTGTGATAGATCTATGGTATTTTCATTTAATAACGCGTGCTTTAGCGAATTTAGCTCCAACTCCGTCGTTTTCAGTTGTATCCCTTTTTTTGTAACTCTTTCAAGGTCAATATCAAATGTAGATAAAAAAGATTCAATAGATTTTAATTCCCTATGAATAGTACGAGAGGATACAGCTAAGTGTTGAGCAATGTCGTAAATAGTGACATATTGACCGTGATATTTAATTAACATTTCGATAATTTCTTTTTCACGTGTACTCAAAAACATAGCCATACCCTCCAGTATTGTTCTATATAGTGGTTGTTTAATTATTTAAGATTTTCAAGTAATTCATCATATCTAGGTGAATTTAAGAAATTATCTACTGAGATATGAATTGCGTTTGGTACTTGTTTAATTGCTCTATCAGTAAGTTTTTTTTGTGTAATAACAAGTTGCGCATCACTTGGCAACTGGTTAATCGCAGTATTTGTTACATCTACGTCTTGTATATTAGCTTTTTTAAATTTATTACGTAGCATGCTTGCTCCCATAGCACTTGATCCCATACCAGCATCACAAGCGAATATTACATGATTTACTTTACTATAATCATGAGCATCTACATTTTCAGTATCGTAATTGTCTAGTAATTCTTCCTCAGACTGTGCGTCTTTATTGTCTGAAGCGGCAGTTGTTGCGCCTGCAGAACTAGCAGCTGTAGTCGCTTTATTATCTTCATTCCCTTTTAACTTAGAAGATACACTTGATTTTTTCCCTTTTGAAGCTTCCATTTTTTCTGTAGCAGCTTCTAGGTCTTCTTCTGGTTCTTTTGTGAATTTTAAAATGATTGCAGCAACGATAAAGGAAACTAGTGCTGCTAGTAGTACACCTATTACCATGTGTAAGAACTCGCCTTTAGGTGCGTTCAACATATATACGATAAATGATCCTGGTGAAGCTGGGCTCTTGAAACCAAAATCAAGTAGAGAATATGTTGCTACGCCTGTCATTCCACCTAAAATTACAGCTACGAATAATAATGGACGCATTAATACATACGGGAAGTAAATTTCGTGAATTCCGCCTAAGAAGTGGATGATACCAGCACCATATGATGTAGCTTTAGCTGTCCCTGTACCGAAAATCATATAAGCAACTAATATTCCTAAACCTGGGCCAGGGTTAGATTCGATTGTATATAATATTGACTGTCCTGCAGAAGATGCTTGATCCGCACCAAGTGGTGTGAAGACACCATGATTAATTGCATTATTTAAGAATACAATTTTAGCAGGTTCTACAATAATACTTACTAATGGCAGTAAATGTGCATGTACTAAAGCTTCTACAGCTAAAGATAAAATATGCATAATAAATTCCATAATTGGAGCTAAGATTTTAAAACCAACAATCGTCATTATGAAACCTAAAATACCAGCTGAGAAATTATTGAATAACATTTCAAATCCTTGTGGTGTTCTTGGTTGAATAAATTCATCCGTTTTCTTCATTAACCAACCAACGAGTGGTCCCATAATCATGGCACCAAGTAGCATTGGAGTGTCTGGTAGAGCAACAATAACCCCCATAGTTGCTACAGCTGCGATAATACCCCCGCGCATCTCATGTAATAAACGTCCACCACTATAAGCAATCAGTAATGGTATTAAATATGAAATCATAGGGCCAGCTAATTGACTTAAATCTTTATTTGGCCACCAACCGCCATCTATAAATATTGCAGCGATGAACCCCCATGCGATAAAAGCTCCGATGTTCGGCATAATCATACTACTTAAAAATGATCCGAAAGCCTGTACTTTGCGACCAATCCCATTGTTTTCTTTAGTATCTGTTTGTGACATATTATTGCACCTCTTTTTCTCTTTTTATTTATAACTTAATTGTAGGTGGTACTTATGAATTAGACAATATAAACTAATTTCAAATTTGTCACACTGTCTTTGACAATTATGACAATATAGTATAATTACTGCTTAGTGGTTTGAAGCCAGAGTTAAAAGGCTATCAATGCTCAAATTTTTCTATAAATACGAGTCGGTTATTGTATAAAATATAGTTAATATAAGTGTTTAAAATTTAGCCATTACACTTAGTAAGTGTTAATAATATTATTCGTGGTATGAGTCTTTAACTTATAGACAACTTTATTTTTGTGTTTGTAAATATATTGTTAATAAATTGTTTGCATTACAGATGAATAACATTGTACAATTAATGTTATTGAGAGGAAGGAGGAAAGTTAGAGTTTTAGTCAATTATAGCGCCTGTACAAGCGATGAGATTACGTATTAACAATTTAAGTTTTAAAACAGAAAGCTTAATAGGTATGTTAATCGAAGCTTGTAGACGAGGAGGATAGTTATCGAACCATCGGCGGATGCTATCCCGGATGTGGCTCATTCGTGAACTTATTAAGGAAAACATTAGGGCAACCTAGTGCACAAAGTTAATAAGATAGCCAAAATTAAATAACTATTATTATAAGGTAATTGAGATAACCATTATTATCAGAAGACCTATTATTATTGATTTAAATAGGGATTAGTCTGTCTATAAGGGTGTTAAATACATTGAACAAGTTCATATGCGCTAACCGTTCAATTATCTCATTACCATTACATTGGAGGAAATTTATATGTGTGGAATTGTCGGCTATATTGGTCAAGATAATGCGAAAGAGTTATTATTAAAAGGTTTAGAAAAATTAGAGTACAGAGGTTATGACTCAGCAGGTGTTGCAATCGTTAATAATGAGGGCACATCAGTATTCAAATCAAAAGGTCGTATTGCAGAATTAAGAAAAGTTGCAGATGGCGAAGATACTGACGGTAATGTGGGAATTGGTCATACACGTTGGGCAACACATGGTGTACCTAATCATGAAAACTCACACCCACATCAGTCTGCAACTGAACGCTTTACATTAGTTCATAATGGAGTAATTGAAAACTATGAAGAACTAAAAAATGAATACTTAAGTGATATCACTTTTATTTCAGAGACAGATACAGAAGTGATTGTGCAATTAGTTGAATACTTTTCAAATACCGGTCTAACTAGTGAAGAAGCATTTACAAAAGTTGTATCTTTATTAGATGGTTCATATGCTTTAGGACTGATTGATAATGAAGATAGAGATACAATTTATGTTGCTAAAAACAAATCACCGTTATTAATTGGAGTTGGTGATGGTTTCAATGTAATTGCGTCAGATGCAATTGCAATGTTACAAGCTACTAATCGTTATAAAGAAATACATGACCATGAAATTGTTATTGTTAAACGCGATGAAGTAATCATCAAAGATCAAGAAGGCAATGTTCAAGAAAGAGAAGCTTATACAGCACAAATTGACGCAGCAGATGCTGAAAAAGGCGTATACGATCACTATATGTTAAAAGAAATTCATGAACAACCAGCAGTTATGCGCCGTATCATCCAAGAGTACCAAGACGAAGAAGGTAACTTGAAGATGGATCCAGAAGTAATTAAAGATGTAGCTGAAGCTGATCGTATTTATATTATTGCAGCAGGTACAAGCTATCACGCCGGGCTTGTTGGTAAAGAGTTTATTGAAAAATGGGCTGGCGTACCAACAGAAGTACATGTTTCTTCAGAATTTGTATACAATACACCGTTACTTTCTGAAAAACCATTATTTATCTATATTTCTCAATCAGGTGAAACAGCAGACAGTCGCGCAGTATTAGTTGAAACAAATCGTTTAGGGCACAAGTCTTTAACTATTACTAACGTACCAGGTTCTACGTTATCACGTGAATCTAATCATACGTTATTGTTACACGCTGGTCCCGAAATTGCAGTAGCATCTACAAAAGCTTATACAGCACAAATTGCAGTGTTATCTATTCTGTCACAAATCGTTGCGAGAGAACATGGTAGAGATGTAGAAGTGAGTTTATTACGTGAATTAGCAAAAGTTACAACTGCTATCGAATCAATTGTTGATGATGCAGATATTATGGAACAAATTGCTACAGATTTCTTAAGAACTACACGTAATGCATTCTTTATTGGTCGTACAGGAGATTATAATGTAAGTTTAGAAGGTGCATTAAAACTTAAAGAAATTTCATATATCCAAGCTGAAGGTTTTGCTGGTGGAGAATTGAAACACGGAACAATTGCATTAATTGAAGAAGGTACACCTATTATTGCCTTAGCTACGCAAGAAAAAGTAAACTTATCTATCCGTGGTAATGTAAAAGAGGTTGTTGCACGTGGTGCAAATCCATGTATTATTTCAATGGATGGCTTGAATAAAGATGGTGATTCATATGTGATTCCTCACGTACATGAATTATTAACGCCACTTGTTTCAGTAGTAGCATTACAGTTAATCTCATATTACGCCGCATTACACAGAGACTTAGATGTAGATAAACCACGTAACTTAGCAAAATCAGTTACAGTTGAATAAAGTAATCTAAATTAAATGTGGCAAACTTAGCATATTGTCATTAATATATATGGACTTATCATTAGTATTTATCACTATTGATAAGTCCTTTTTTTAATTTATAACTTCTCCTTATATGTTATAGCGATAGTACAGCAATTTAATTATAAAAATATCATTTATAAAAAACAGATGAATAATGAAGGATCAACGATATTGGATAAATTAGCAGAGAAAATTATAATGAAATGAATTTATTATAAAAAATAAGTGGATATCAGGAGCAATCATTTGAACATGATTCTAATCAAAATATTTTCAAATGTGTAGTGACTTTATTATGCTAAATAAGACGGTTATAGTGACTTACAGTAAAAGGAAGGATATATTTATGACAAAGACTAAAATTTATAGAATTTGATTTGTTTCGATTTATCCATAGTTAATAAAAAGTAGAGAAAAAAGGCCAAGCAATAGAGGGAACGGATGAAATCATTCGTTAGATAATAGATTATTTCTAAACACAAATAGTTCAATTAATCACTGATGAAATAGATTACGAATCATTTATTAATCAGTCCTCCAAATTAAATACTGATAGAACTAAGATAACAGGTAGAATTTATAGTGCTCGTGTTAAAGAAATGAAAATTTCAGTGATGGAAGAACTTAGGTATTTAGATAAAATAATTGATGAGTTAACAAAAGGAAAATCTTTGAATAAAATATTTAGAAAAAGACAGTCAGTGTACTAATATGGAGAATAGTTTATATATTATTACGTATCGGAAAGGAGCAATATATGCTTATTGATCTAAAAAATATCGCACGTAGAAAACAAGGGAAAGAAATAATTAAAAATATAAGTTGGCGTATCAACGAAGGTGAGAAATGGATGCTTTATGGACTTAATGGTGCAGGGAAAACTACATTACTTAATATCTTAAATGCTTATGAACCGAATACATCTGGAGAATTAACACTTTTTGGTATGCAACCTGGTAAAATTGGATATTCTGCAGACAAAGTACGTAATCAGATTGGCTTTGTATCTAGTAGTTTAATGGAACGTTTTCAAGATGGAGAAATCGTACGTGATGTAGTAATTAGTGGGATTTTTAAATCAATTGGTATATTTAAAGAAGTAGAAGACCGCCATGTTGAAATGGCACGCCATTATTTAACGCAGATGGGTATGAGTGAATTTGAATCTCAATATTATGGTTATCTTTCTACAGGTGAGCGTCAAAAAGTATTGATTGCTCGAGCGTTAATGGGGAACCCTAAGTTGCTTATTTTAGATGAACCTGCTTCTGGCTTAGATTTTATTGCGCGTGAGGACTTATTAGATGCGCTTGAACAATTATATCAACGACAACCTGAATTATCAGTTATATATGTTACGCATTTTGTAGAAGAAATTACAAAAGATATACAAAGAGGTTTTTTGTTAAAAGACGGAACCTGTTATAAACAAGGCCAGATACAAAATGTATTAAACAGTGACACATTAAGTGATTTTTTTAACCGTAGGGTAAGTGTATTATATCAAAATGAACGGTATTCATTATTTTTAAAGCGTTAGTAGATTGCTTAAAACTATAGATAATGACATAATTTAAGATGAAAACATGTAATGGAGGCTTTTATAAATGAAAAATGTTAAAGCGATATTTTTAGATATGGATGGTACAATTTTACATAAAGACAACCAAGTGGATATGGAAACGACCGAGGTTATACAACAATTAAGAACAAAGGGATATAAAATATTTTTAGCTACCGGACGTGCTCATAATGAAATTCATTATTTAGTTCCAGCATCATTTGAGGTTGATGGTATTATTAGTTCGAATGGTACGTTAGGAATGATTAATGATGAAACGTTATTTACCCATAGCTTATCTTTTAATACAGTGAAAGATATTGTGAAACGTGCTCAACAGCAAGAAATTTATTACGAAGTATTTCCATTTGAAGGTAATCGTATTGTACTTGAAGAAGATCAATCATGGGCCACTGCGCTATTTGAAGCAGAAACACCACCAGGAAATGTGGGTGTTTCAGAATGGACTTCTAGAAAAGCCTCACTCAAAGACAAAGTAAATTGGGCATCTGAAATTCCTGATACGACTTTTTCAAAAATATATTTATTTTCGCCAAATTATGACAAAATTACAAATTTTCGCGATCAGTTGATTGGTGAACAACAAGATTTAAAAATTAGTGTATCCAATTCATCTCGTTATAATGCAGAGACGATGGCTTATCAAATTGATAAAGGTACAGGTATTAAAGAAATGATAGAACATTTCGGTATCAATCAAGAAGAAACACTAGTTATTGGTGATAGTGATAATGATAGAGCGATGTTTGCTTTTGGTCATTATACGATAGCTATGAAAAATGCAAGGCCAGAAATTAAAGAGCTGACTATGGATGTTACAACATATACAAATGAAGAAAATGGTGCAGCACAGTACTTAAGAGAACATTTTTTAAAGTAAGTTTTTAATATCTTTTGCCTAACTATCCATACAAATAAATTTTTAAAGACAAAAAGGAAGAGCCTAGGACATAAATCCCAGAAAAATAGCACTCAGACGATTTATCCAATTCATCTGAGTGCTTCTTTTTGTTAATTCAATACTTCGTATTGTTGGCTCGCTTTCATAGGGGACAGCTTCAGCCTATAGTTTTCGGCTTGTCCTGTTCCCTCAAGATTCTCGTCAAAACACGTCATACTTATATGTAATTTTACATTAAGATACTTTTAAAAAATAAAGAGAAATTATAACTGAGAATATTTCAAAGTTTAGATTAATCAAAAGTTTTCGGAACCAGAAACAAAAGGAATCTGCAATCAAAGAAAAAATTGATATAAAACATGTTTTTGGATTTATGAAGGCTATTTTGGGTTACACTCGAATGTCGGTTAGAGGTATAAATAAAGTCAAAATAGCACTTGGCATTGTATTAATGGCACTTAATATAAGGAAAGTAGTAGTAACCATAATCAAAACAATAATGAAAAAAGCAATTTCTATATTGTTTCAATAGAAATTGCTTTTGTTCATTTGTCCAAGAACTTTATGTCCCGGACGCTTTAATTTTGTATGAAAAGTTATTTATCAGATTGATTTAAATTGTTTTTTAAATTTTTTGTTTCATCATTTGCTTTATCTTGAAGTTGATCTGATTTTTGGTCTATATTTGATTTTGCTTTTTCAGTAGTATTAGTTACGCTACTATTTACTTTTGAATCTTGATTATCTGTAATATTTGCGTTCTTTTTCTTATCTTTTTTTGATTTATTATGATTAGACGGTTCGCCATTACGGTTAAAGTATTGAATAATGGCTAAAATATTCACATAATAAACAGCTAATCTAACAATGATAACAATAACATGGACAATATAAATTAAAATCGTAGCCATATTTTGAGAAATACCGCCAGTTAAAATAGAAATTAATTGGCTGATTGGACTAGCTAAGATAATAACGATTAAATTTAATAGTAATAAACCAATGTAGAATTTGAACCATGTTTTTTGACCATTTTTAATGCCTTTAAAACCACGTTTCACTGAATTCCAAGCACCATTTTTAGGTTCTTTGATAAATGCTACAGTATAGTTAATGATAATTATAGCTAACAGCCAATAAACAAATGATTTAATGAAAAGTGTTAAAGTACCTGCAATCATTTGGAACGCTAGTGAATATCCAAGCGCGTGATCTGAATTACTTAGTGGACCTTGTATTGCTTGGTATAATTGAATGATTCCTAACTGAAGCAATTGCGCGATTACTTCACCTAACACTAATGCGATAATTATAAATAATATCGTGATTAATGAAAGTTTTAAAGCTTTTAAATATTTACCTTTTGCGAACACTGAAAATAAATCTTTAAAATTAACCTTGTCTTTATTTAAAGCTTTGTCTATAGTGTATATAGTCCCAGCTATTAAGGGATAGCCTACAAATAAAAATACTAAGATAGGTACAAGTATTGCAAGGACTATTCCAAAAATAGGACCAGCCACTGATTGTTGCATAGCCATTGACATCATTAATTTATATATAGCTGGTTGTAATGGCATAAACGTTAAAATAGTTAAAGCGAATAGTATTATAAAACTTACGATTGTAAACAGTAATACTTTAGCATTTTGGGGTTTTGCATTTTGTAATGCTAATTTATGGAAATTAAACAAATTTTAAGCACTCCTTTTTCGTCATAAGCATACGATATCAAAAATTTTAAGATTTTAAAATAAATAGGTAACAAAATCGATATAAAATGTTAAAATGTCCTAATGAGAAAAAGTTGAAAGGAGATATCATCATGAAATTTGCAATTATAACTGATGTCCATGGTAATTTTGATGCATTAGAAACTGTTCTGGATGATATTGATAGAAGAGAAGATATCAATAAAATATATAATCTAGGTGATAATATTGGTGTTGGACATGAAACGAATAAAGTACTTGATGAAATCTTTGATAGAGATGATATTGAAATCATTGCAGGTAATCATGATGAAGCAGTAATGTCAATTGTAAACGGTACACCTTATCCTGAAGACTTAAAAGATAAATTCTATGAACATCATCAATGGATAGAGAGTCATTTAGATGAAGATTACTATGACAGACTAAATGAGTTACCTCGTGTTATTGAGAAAACATTCTGTCATAAAAAAGTATTATTTATTCATTACGAAATTCCTAATGATCAATTAACAACACCAATTGATGGACAGCCATTCAGTCCTATTGTTGAACCGAATGAAGAGAACATGAAAACACTTTTTGGGGATAAAGACGCAGATTTAATTGTATTTGGGCATAATCATACCGTGCACCTATTTGATGATAAATCAACAATTTATTTCAATCCGGGTTCTGTAGGTTTGAATAATGGTGCATATGCAGTTTATGGAATTGTAACTATAGATGAAAATGAATTTTCGTTTGAACGCGTGAAAGTACCATACGATAATGAAGAATTCATTAGAGGATTTGATGAGAAACAAGTTCCTGCCAAAAAACTTATTTTTGATAAATTTTTATAAATAAAATGTAAAAAAGCTGATAGCCATATCCTAAGTACGCACCCACTAAAGTCTTAACTTTAAAAGGGAAGGTAACTTATGGAGGCTATCAGCTTTTTAGTGTTATGCATTTAATAGTTAATGGCTATGAGCATGATGATGGTGATGAGACTTTTGTATATCATTGGCTGAACATAGTGTATCACTGTCATGTTTATGATTGTTGGTTTCTAATTGGATAGTCATATGTTGAATATTCAAATGCTGAAGTTTGTGTTCTAATTTATTAAGTAGATTCTCACATTGTTTGACGGACATATCACTAGGGACAACGGCATGACAACTTAACGCGTTCATTTCATTAGAAATAGTCCATATATGGCAGTCATGGACATTTTCAATTTCATTTTCTTCAGTAATTGTAGAAATGACTTCGTTCATATTAATGTCAGTTGGTGTGCCTTCCATTAATATATTTAAAGAAGATTTTGTTATACCTAAACTACTTTTTATTATAAGTATAGAAACGATAATACTGGCGATAGGGTCTGCAATCGTTAAGTTTAAGGTCCATATGAGTATGGCAGCAATGATTGCGCCTACGGAACCTAATAAATCACCCATAACATGTAGGAAGGCGCCACGCATATTAATATTATTGGAAGTGTCGCCGCCTTTGAACATAAATAAAGCGACAATGATATTAACAATAAGTCCAATTACGCTTATAACGAACATCTCTGTTGACTTAACATCTTCTGGGTTGAAGAAGCGGCCAATGGCTTCTACGATGATAACAATGCCGATAATAAAGAGTGTTACACCGTTAAATAACGCTGCCAGTATCTCAAATCTTTTATAGCCAAAAGTTTTACTTTTAGTAGCATTTTTTTCAGCATAGATAAAAGCTAGCAAAGCTACGCCTAAAGATATTGTATCGCTAAACATGTGTAAACCATCAGATAATAGCGCCAAACTATTTGAAACAAATCCTCCGATTATTTCTACAATCATAAAAATTCCAATAATTAAAAAACTAATGAGTAATATTTTTTTATTATTTGTGTGTACATGACCATGTGAATGATCATGACCGTGATGTCCAGACATAATTAGTGCCCACCTTTCAATTATTGTTTATGACTAGCATGATGAATTGCTTGTTTAAGTAATGTAGTAACATGTGTATCATCGATTGTATAAATCATAGATTGTCCATCTCGATTCCCTTTGACCAAGTGGGCTTGTTTAAGTATACGTAATTGATGAGAAACGTTAGATTGACTTAAGTCTAATACATGAGCAATATGACCCACGCTACTTTCTCCTTGAATTAATAGATGCATTATACGTAAGCGATTGCCGTCACTAAGCGCTTTGAAAATATCAGTTACCTGTTCAATCGTTTGTTCATTAAATGATTCTTCCAAAGTAAGCCCTCATTTCTAATATTGATTTAATATATGAATATATGTTCATATATTAATGTATTTTTTAGAAAATGTCAAAGTCAAACAGATTTCGTTTCAAAATAAAACAAAAGTGGTAAAGTCTAATTAATAATTTTTTAAGGAGGCTATAAAATATGAGTACATTAGTTATTGGAGCAAACGGTGGCGTAGGCCAATATTTAGTTAAACAATTAAAAGAGCGTGGAGAGTCATTTACAGCAGGTGTTAGAAAAGAATCTCAAGTTGAAGCGTTAGCTTCAGAAGGTGTTGATGCGATTTTAATCGATGTCGAAGCAGACGATATAGACACTTTAACACAAAAAATTAATGGCTTTGATAAAGTTGTATTTTCAGTCGGATCTGGCGGTAGCACTGGTGCGGACAAGACGATTAGTGTTGATTTAGATGGCGCAATTAAAACAATTAAAGCAAGTGAGACAAACAATGTTAAACAATATGTCATGGTCTCAACTTATGATTCAAGAAGATTAGCATTTGATGCAAGTGGTGATTTGAAACCTTACACGATTGCAAAACACTACGCTGATGAATACTTGAAGCAGGCTGATGTTAACTATACGATTGTACATCCTGGTGGCTTAACAGATGAAGCTGCCACAGATAAAATAGAAGTTGGTGCGTTCTTCGAAGGAAGAGGAACGATACCACGTGAAGATGTGGCTTCCGTTATTAGAGAAGTATTAAATAGTGATAATCTTTTAAATTCAGAATTTCAAATCGTTAGTGGAGATATCTCCATATCTGATGCATTAACTAAATTTAATCAATAATTATGATTAAAATAATGAGTCAATTGGACATAACTAAAGCTAAAGTATATTTAATATAAAAAAGCAGTAGAAGGAAGATTGTTAAAGACAATTATTCCGACCTTTTTAACTTTTTATAGCGTGTGTTAACGAAATCCTATGTTAAAAGATTAGGTTTCGTTGACACACGCTTTTTTTAGAGCTTTTTGTAGCCCTTTTATAGTATCTTTTAGCGAAAATTTGATACAATGATAGATATCGTTTGGAGGTAATTATGAAAATTTCAAACACGAAAATCTATGAGCAGGTCGCAGATATTATTTTAGAGCAAATTAAAGCAGGCGATTACCAAGTGGGTGACAAACTCCCTTCTATACAAAAGCTTGGAAAGCAATACGGAGTTAGTGTAGCTTCGGTAAGAGAGGCTTTAAATGCTTTGAGAACCATAGGGATTATTGAAATGAAACAAGGTTATGGCACATTTATTAAACAAACAGAGCCTACCTTTTTTGAACTTGGTGACAAATTCACGTCGCTAAGTCAAATCAAAGAATTGTTAGAATTACGGGAAATTGTTGAAAGTGCTACTGTAGAAAAAGCTGCCTTATATCGAACTGAGGAAGATTTGGTGCAACTCAAGCAAGCACTAGTTGAAATGGGTAAAGCTGTAACAGATGGTACTTCTGGTGAAGAAGCTGATTTAGAGTTTCACCTCTCAATTGCAAAAGCAGCCAAAAATACATTATTAGTTGAGCTATTAAATAATATTTCTGAACTAATGCGAAATTCTATGGAAGAAACAAGGAAGATTTTTATTTATAGCAAGCAAAAAACAATGAATAAACTATTAGAGGAGCATGATGTAATATATCAAGCAATTCTAAAGCAAGATGGTGTCAGAGCCGCAGATGCGATGCGTGCACATTTATTAGAGGTAAAAGAAACGATATTAGCTAATTTCAAAGCATAATCGCGAAAAGTGAATCTTAAAGAATAACTCCAAAATGGTTACGCTAAAAAATTTTTAGTAGTGTTAGTAAAAGACACAAATTAATTTGCATAAAATAAAAGCCCAAACTTTTCCGAAGTTTGGACTTTATCGCAAATTAAATGTGTTGAAAAAGTAATCAACAATTTCAACTAAATCATAATTAATACATTACCTTATATGTAAAAAACAGATAGAGCACATTACTGTAGCTCCACTATTAATTATAAAATTAATCATGATCAATTAGCAAGCGTTAATTGATTAAAAACTTGAAAGATAAAATAACCGTTCAATAAAATGTCATAAAATGTTATTGAACAAAATATAATAGACTACCTAATTTCATAAAGCATTGATATAATTAAAAGTGGCTTCAAAGTGCTAGTATTGTGAGTTAAGCGTTTATTCTAAGGGGATGAATATGATACAATCACAATGGTTCTGAAAATTTTGAAATGATACGCATATGACAATCATGCAAAAGTATATAAGATAAATATAATAATTAAATTACAACTTAAGAATTTGGAGGTGTGATATATGCCGTTATTTTTAAAGCCAGTATTTCATGAGAAAATTTGGGGAGGCAATCGTTTAAAAGATTATGGATATGATTTACCCAGCGATTATGTAGGAGAAGTATGGGGGATATCAGCACATCCAAATGGTAAGTGTGAAATATTGAATGGTCCATATCAAGGACAAACGTTAGATCAAGTCTGGATTGAGCATCGAGAATTATTTGGCGACTTTCCAAGCCAAGAGTTTCCATTAATGACCAAAATAGTAGATGCGAGAGAATCTTTATCGGTTCATGTTCATCCAGATGACGCCTATGCATATGAAAATGAAAAAGGGCAATATGGTAAATCAGAATGTTGGTATATTATTGATGCTGTAGAAGGTGCAGAAATTATCTATGGATTAAATACAGAATCAAAAGATCTCGCAATAGATAAAATTGAAGAAGAAGATTGTGAAGCATTGTTAAATAAGGTGAAAGTTAAGCCGGGCGAGTTTTATTTTATACCTGCTGGAACAATTCATTCTATTGGAGAAGGTATACTTGTTTATGAAACGATGCAATCTTCAGATGTTACATACAGGGTTTATGATTATGAGCGCACTCATGAGACAGGAGACAAACGTGCGTTAAATAAAGATAAAGCGAAAGACGTAATTGAACTTTCTAATGATAATATTAATATTCCCACAGACACAGAAATTATTGAAAACCATAAAAGAACACAACTTGTGTCTAGTGACTTTTTTACCATTGTAAAATGGAAAATTTCTGGCACTTTAAATTATATGAAACCGAGAGAGTTCGTATTAGTATCTGTACTTAAAGGAGAAGGACAAGTCATTATAGATGGAGAAGTTTATACTTTAAATCAAGGACAGAATTTTATCCTAACTTCCGATGATTTAGATACTATATTTGAGGGTGACTATGAACTAATAGTAAGTTATCTATAGTTAAAACAGTGGGAGAGTATGCACATGTATAAATTTTTATATGTTTCCTTAATTTGTGGCCTATTAGCTGGCGCCGGTACGTTTCTGAAAATACCTATCTTTCCCTCAATGGCTTTTCCAATTATAATCGGTGCGCTTGGTATTATTTCAGCATTAATTACGCTTCCAGATAAAGAGATAAGCGGTATGTTGAAATTTGGCGGTGTATTAATTAATTTGATGCCTATTATGGGGGCGCTAACTTTAGCGCAATGATTTATAATTTTGAGGCTGAGACATCTATTTATGTCTCAGCCTCAAATATTCTGTCATATATAATTAGATAATATGAAATAGATACATTATTTTATTTCAAATTAACTAATCATATCTATCGTATAAGTATGTGAAATTAATAAATATATATGCCAATTAAATGATGATTTGACTTTTTGATACCTTTTTATAAACTGCTAAAAATTACTTAAACCATTTGAACTTTAAAAGTTTACCGATGGATAAATATGTTAAAATAGAATTTAAATTGGGGGTGACAAGATTGGATAAAGTAAGAGGAGTTGTTATGACATTAGTTATCGCGATGGTAGCCACAATCATGGGCAGTAAATTCCCCATAATTGGAAGTGCTATTTTTGCCATAATACTTGGTATAATAATTAATAATGTAATCTTAATTCCCAAAAAATATGAAGCAGGTATTAAATTCAGTAGTAAGAAAATACTGCATTATAGTATTGTAGTATTAGGGTTTACACTAAGCTTTCAATCCATAGGCGTCATTGGATGGAAATCATTACCAATTATTATTGTTACATTATGTGCTGCGTTTTTGGCAGTATTCTTATTGATGAAAATACTTAAAATAAATGAGCATCTCAGTATATTAATTGGTGTTGGTACAGCGATATGTGGTGGTTCTGCTATCGCAGCAACGAGCCCAGTTATCAAGGCGAGAGAAAGCGAAGTTGCTTTTGCAATTTCAACTATTTTCTTATTTAATTTATTGGCTGTTTTTATCTTTCCACCTTTAGGTCACATTATGCATATGAGTCAAAGCGCGTTTGGCTATTTTGGTGGAACGGCTATTAATGATACTTCAAGTGTGATTGCAGCAACATCAAATTATGGTAAAACAGCGTTAGAAACTGGTGCAGTTGTAAAATTAACACGCACATTAATGATTATCCCAGTGGTATTATTTTTTACATATAGAACGATACGTAAAGAAAGAGAAGCACAGACGGATACATCAATTGCTAAAATATTCCCATGGTTTATTGTATGGTTTGTTGTAGCTTCCTTAATTAGTACTATTTTCAATTTTTCACCAATGGTCATTAGCTTTTTCCAACAAGTATCATTATTTTTAATTACAATGGCTATGGCAGGTATTGGTTTGAACGTTAACTTTAATCAATTTAAGCAGGCTGGTTTCAAACCAGTATTACTTGGTTTAGTTACATGGGTTGTAGTGATTGTAACAAGTTTGATTACAATGAAGTTAGTTAACTTACTATAATGTTTGTTCTAAATGATTTTTTTGAATATAATAGGAAAAATAGAATTTTTATATGAGATAAGGAGTATCTAAATGGTAGAGGAAACAAGTTATTTTTGGTTAAACTGCGGTTATAATCGCTGGAATCATAATGAACCAATGGTAGGACAAACGACATTATTTGAATCAGGTGCACAATTTAATCCTTCACAAGGTTTCCGATCCTTTAAACAAGCTAAAGTAGGAGATCGAGTTGTCTTCTATCAAGTACAGATGGATACTGGCTTATTAGGTTTTGGAGAAATTACAAGTGTTCAAACTGGCGCACAAAATAAAATTCGTGTTCATTTTCAGTTGCAAGAACAACTGAAGCCTTTAACAGCTGATTATTTAAAGAGAAGCGAACAATTAGAATTTAGAATGAGTAATATGAAAGAGACACTTTTTAATCAAATTACAAAAGAAGAATTTGAATTAATCGTTAGTTTAGGTAAAGGTGAAACTAAAATTCCTAGATACTTTTTTGTATCAGAAGCACAAGAGTTTGAACCAAAATCATATAATACAATTTATACACATACCTATAACGGGATTAAACGCAATGGTTACCATTTTTATACGCAACTTGAAATCGGTGATAAACTTGTTTTTTATAATAAAAAACGAGACCAATCTGTTATTGGTATAGGTGAAGTCAGTAAACATATACATGAAAAGGCGCCGATACCCGGTAGAACCAATAGTACTGCTATTGAAATTTATTTTGAAAAGGAAATTGAACCTGTATCACTTGGTACATTGAACAAGCATCCTAAATTAAAAAACATTTACTTTTTACAGGAAAATGCTAAACAAGCTATTGCTAGTTTGTCTCAAGTACAATACGAGGCAATACTTGATATGAGCGCAAATGATGGACTGAAATCACAATTTGAGTCCGTTCCTACTGAAAATGTTATTGATAAAGCGCAAGAAGAGTTGAAGCCATTCATTCTACTTGTTGTAGATAAAGGCGAAGGTCTAAAAGCGGCAGAAGACTTGTTACAGAAGACAAACGCGAATCCTGTAATAACAATAGGTCACCCTGATTTTTCTGAAGATATGCTTTATGGTAAATACTTACCAAATGAAACAGGTGCATTATATTATAGAGAAGGATTTATTACTAATCTCATGCCACGTAAAGATAAAAGTTATTTAGTGATAGATAACTTTAATCGAATTGATCCAGATGTATTTCAAGCTTATATCAATGTATTAGAAGGTTATGAAGTAACATTACCGCGCTATAATAAAGATGGCACAATGGTAAAATGGTCTAGAAAGAAAGATTCATATTATCACTTTAACCCTAATTGGCATATTGTGGGTGTGACTTATGATAATTTAAATGATATTAAACAAAAGTATACCGAACAATTTTTAAAATACACTAGAATTGTGAAAGTAAATCAAGACTAATGTAAATGACCATCACTTATCACTAAGAGGATACGATGAATTTTTTCACCCTCTGTATGCTTCGGAGCATATTAACTGCTGGCATAGTCTTGTCTTTAAAAGCGTTTGAATTATATTGACAACAGTTTAATATTAAGTTGGAATTTTAGATATTTGTATATTTTTAATCGCGTAATTTAGCTTACAATCGTCTTATTTAAAGACGAGGTAAGCTTTTTTATTGTGTTCATTTCATAAAATGAACAATATATCATTTATAGTGAATAAAGGTATGATTTATTCTATGTAATTTAGGTTATAATAAATATAGGAGAATTTTAATTTATGAATAATTAACTATAAAGTTATATAATATAAGGAGTGGTGAATATGCCAATAGTTTATTATGATAGTAATTGTGTTTATTGTTATAATTATGCAATATGGTTGATACAAAAAGGTTTATCTAGACGGTACCAATTTGCGTCATTGCAAGGTGATACAGCACAGAACCTATTATCAAACTATCCTGAAACTCAACAATATGATAGCGTGATATTGCAAGAAGGAGATCACTTAGAATATAAATCAGATGCAATTACAACATTGATAACTTCATTGACTAATTATAAGTGGTTAGGGGTATTATTACATTTAACTCCTAAATTCATTAGAGATTTAGGTTATCAGTTATTTGCTGACAATAGAAATCATATGTGGAAAACACATTGGCATCAACCAAATGATTACGAAAAATCATTTTTTATTGATTAATGAATTTTAGCTGAAACTACGGAGGATACAATCATGGGGAAAATTATAGTGATAGGTAGCGCATCAATTGATTTGGTAGTACAAACAGAAATCTTACCTGAAGCCGGAGAGACAGTAATGGGGAGCTCTTTTTTTACAAACCCAGGAGGTAAAGGGGCAAACCAGGCAGTCGCAGCAGCTAGGCTAAGTAATGAAGTCTATATGATTGGCGCTGTTGGTGATGATGATAATGGCAAACATATTCTATCAAATTTAGAACAAAATAATGTCAATACAACTTATATGGATATTATCGAAAATGAAAAGTCTGGTACTGCACATATCACTTTGTTTGATGATGATAACCGTATCATTTTTGTACCTGCATCAAATAATTATGTGACAGCAGAAAGTGTGCTGCCGAAACTTAAAAATTTTAGTGCAGGAGATATTATTGTAATGCAACACGAAATACCAGAGTCAACGATACAAGCAGTTGTTGATTATGCTATTGATCATGGTATGAAGGTTATATTAAATCCAGCGCCATATCGAAAGTTGGATAAAGCAATAATCGATAAAGTAACGTGGCTAACACCTAATGAAACTGAAAGTGAATTACTATTTGATTATCAAGTTGATGATGCATTAAAAGCATATCCACATAAATTGATTGTTACTAAGGGCGCTTCAGGAGCAATGTATTATAGTGATTCTCAACAGTTAGTAGAGGGGTACAAAAAGCAAGTAATCGATACTACTGGTGCTGGTGATACATTTAATGGTGCATTAGCAGTTGCTCTAATTGAGAATAAGCCATTAGAACAAGCAGTTGCTTTTGCTAATTTAGCAGGTAGCTATTCAGTAACTGGATTAGGAGCTCAAGGTGCAATGCCGTACAGAAAAGACTTAGAATGAACAAGGTTTATTTATTCTATGGTGAAGGGCTATTGTCATCGATATACAGATTAAAATAATTCTAATTTAAATACAAGAAACTCTTTACAAATTATAATGATTATAATATAATAATAGTTGTAATTAAGAAATTGTATTATCATTCTATGGAGATTATGAATTTTAAAAGGAGAGATTTTTTATGGCAAAAAATAATGAAGAAGTAGTAAAAGTATTAAACCAACAAGTAGCGAACTGGACAGTAGCATTCACTAAATTACACAATTTTCATTGGTACGTAAAAGGGCCTAATTTCTTCTCATTACACACTAAATTTGAAGAATTATATGATGAAGCAAGTCAATATATTGATGATTTAGCTGAACGTATTTTAGCAGCAGGAGGTAATCCAGTAGCAACCTTAAAAGAAAGTTTAGAACTTTCAATTATCGAAGAAGCTGGAAAAGGTTATAAAGCCGAAGAAATGGTTGAAGAACTTTCAAAAGATTTCGAGAATATATCTGAACAGTTAGAACAAGCGATTGAAGTTGCTTCAAATGCAGACGACGATGTAACTGAAGATATGTTCATCGGTATGCAAACAAACATTGATAAACATAATTGGATGTTAAAATCTTACTTAGGTAGATAAGTAAGTTATTATAAACTATAAATAAATATAAAAAGAAGCTTTTCAGATATTTTTGTACTGAAAAGCTTCTTTTTTATTTATCTCTGAAATTAATAGCTATACTGTTAGTTTTCTGCCACAGTGAAGATTAACAGTAATATTCAATCTTTAATTATTCGGCGATTTCTAACGCAATTTCCATCATTTGAGTAAATGAGTTTTGGCGTTCTTCGGCTGTTGTAGCTTCATCGCGTAAGATATGATCACTTACTGTGAAGATACCTAAAGCTTTTTTATTTGCATAAGTAGCATTTAAGTATAATGCTGCTGATTCCATTTCAATACCTAAGACACCCATGCGTTGCCATCTCTCATTGAATGTTTCGTCAGCATTATAGAATGTGTCAGACGATAGGATATTACCAACATGAGTTGTTGCACCAATATCATCTGCTTTTTGTTTTGCTTTCAATATTAAGTCAAAATCTGCCAACGGTGCAAAGTGGCCTGGAATGTTGTATTGCTCAACATAACTAGAATTTGTTGAAGCACCTTGAGCAATGATAACGTCATAAAGGTTTACATTCTCTTGTAATGCACCACAAGAGCCGATGCGAATAATCGTTTCAACATCAAAGAAATTATAAAGTTCATAAGAATAGATACCAATACTTGGTACACCCATTCCGGAGCCCATTACTGATACTTCCTTACCATTGTATGTACCTGTATAGCCGAACATATTACGTACTTCGTTAAACTGTTCAACATTTTCTAAATAATTATCAGCAATATATTTTGCTCGAAGCGGATCGCCTGGCATTAATACAGTTTTAGCGATTTTAGTCCCATTAGGTTGAATATGAGGTGTTGCTTTTGTCATAGTCATCTTCTCCTTTAAATTCTTTATCAAATTAAAGATAACATTTGTTTATTATTTTTGCTAATTTTTGTAATATAGAGATAAAGAAAAGTTGTTTATTAAGGATATGTTATTAATTTTGCTTTATAATTATGAGTGGTATGAAAACATATAGATAATTAGGAGGATTTAATATGAATTACGCAAAATATATAGATCACACATTACTTAAACCTGAGTCTACGAGAGCTCAAATTGATAAAATTATTGAGGAAGCTAAGTCATTTAGCTTTAAATCAGTTTGTATCAATCCTACACATGTTAAATATGCTGCAGAACAACTTAAAGGTTCTGATGTATTAGTATGTACGGTTATCGGGTTTCCTTTAGGTGCATCTACAACAGAAACAAAGATGTTTGAAGTTGAAGATGCGATTAAAAATGGCGCGTCTGAAGTAGATATGGTCATCAATATTGGGGCATTAAAAGACGGTCGTTTCGATGAAGTACAAAAAGATATTGAAGGCGTAGTAGGCGCTGCAAATGGAAAAACAGTTAAAGTTATTATTGAAACATGCCTATTAACAGATGAAGAGAAAGTTAAAGCATCAGAATTAAGTAAAGCAGCTGGTGCAGATTTTGTTAAAACTTCAACAGGCTTTGCTGGCGGAGGGGCTACTCCGGAAGATGTGAAATTAATGAAAGATACTGTAGGAGACGATTTAGAAGTTAAAGCATCAGGTGGTGTAAGAAACTTAGAAGACTTTAACCAAATGCTTGAAGCGGGCGCAACGCGAATTGGTGCAAGTGCAGGTGTTCAAATCGTTCAAGGTTTAGAAAGTAATTCTGATTATTAATTAATCATTTAACATGGGAATATCAATGTTTTTACGTCTTTATTTGAAAAGGGAGGCCAACTCATATGAGAATGGTAGATATTATTGAAAAAAAACGTGATGGACAAATATTAACTAAACAGGAAATTGAGTATTTTATTAATGAATATACCAATGATAATATTCCAGATTATCAAGCATCAAGTTTAGCTATGGCGATATATTTTCAAGATATGAATGATGACGAACGTGCAGCATTAACAATGGCTATGGTAAATTCTGGTGATGTCATAGATTTATCTGATATCGAAGGAATTAAAGTAGATAAACATTCAACTGGCGGTGTGGGCGATACAACTACATTAGTATTAGCGCCTTTAGTTGCATCAGTAGGTGTGCCTGTAGCAAAAATGAGCGGGCGTGGATTAGGGCATACTGGTGGAACGATTGATAAATTAGAATCTGTCGAAGGGTTCCACGTAGAAATCAGCGAAGATAAATTTGTTAAGTTAGTTAATGAAGCGAAAGTCGCTGTTATAGGTCAAAGTGGTAACCTCACACCAGCAGATAAAAAGTTATATGGGCTTCGTGATGTTACAGGAACTGTAAATTCAATTCCATTAATTGCTTCATCAATCATGAGTAAAAAAATTGCCGCAGGTGCAGATGCCATTGTGTTAGACGTGAAAACAGGTAATGGTGCATTTATGAAGACAATTGAAGAGGCTGAAGCGTTAGCGCATGCAATGGTTCGTATTGGTAACAATGTAGGTAGAAATACGATGGCTATCATTTCTGACATGGGCCAACCGTTAGGTAATGCTATTGGAAATGCTTTAGAAGTTAAAGAAGCAATTGAAACTTTACAAGGTAAAGGGCCAAAAGACCTTACAGAATTAGTGATGACATTAGGCTCACAAATGATTGTCGTAGGTGGTAAAGCTAAGGATTTGGGTGAAGCACGTCAATTGTTAGAAAATGCAATTCAAAATGGTTCAGCACTAGAAACATTTAGAACGTTTTTAGAAAATCAAGATGGAGACGGTTCAGTTGTAGATGATGTTGAAAAATTACCACAAGCTAAGTATCAAATTGAATTACTAGCGCCAAAATCTGGCATTGTAACTGAAATTGTTGCCAATGAAATAGGAGTTGCTTCCATGATGTTAGGTGCAGGAAGACAAACAAAAGAAGATGATATTGATTTAAGTGTTGGTCTCGTACTACATAAAAAATTGGGAGACAAGGTGAATGAAGGAGAAGCATTATTAACCATTCATAGTAATAAAGAACAAATTGATGACGTTAAAGATAAACTCAATCAAAATATTACAATAAGTCAAACTGGTACTGAACCGACATTGATTCACAAAATTATTACTGAATAGGAGTGAACGTCATGACTACACCGTTTAAACGTGTACATTTAATCGTTATGGATTCAGTTGGCATTGGAGAAGGACCGGATGCCAAAGCTTTTAACGATGAAGGTAGCCATACATTAAAACACACATTAGAAGGTTTTAACCAAACCTTACCAAACTTACAAAAGCTTGGTTTAGGTAATATTGATCCATTACCGATTATTGGACAAGAATCACAGCCACAAGCTTTTTACACTAAAATGAGTGAAGCTTCAGTGGGTAAAGATACAATGACTGGTCATTGGGAAATTATGGGCTTAAATATAATGCAACCTTTTAAAGTATACCCAGAAGGCTTTCCTGAAGAACTTGTCAGTGAAATAGAATCATTAACTGGTCGTAAAGTTGTGGCTAATCGTCCTGCTTCTGGAACGCAGATTATTGATGAATGGGGCGAGCATCAAATGAAAACAAGTGATTTGATAGTTTATACTTCAGCGGACCCTGTACTTCAAATTGCTGCACATGAAGACATTATACCCTTAGAAGAATTGTATGATATCTGTGAGAAGGTTAGAGAGTTAACTAAAGACCCAAAATACTTGATAGGTAGAATTATTGCTAGACCTTATATAGGCGAGCCTGGTGCATTTACAAGAACTTCAAATAGACATGACTATGCTTTAAAACCATTCGGCAGAACAGTGATGAATGAATTAAAAGACAATGGTTATGATGTGATTGCTTTAGGCAAAATCAATGATATTTTTGATGGTGAAGGTGTGACTGAATCAATTCGTACCAAAGATAATATGGATGGTATGGATAAATTAGTTGAAACTGTACAAAGAGACTTTAATGGGATGAGTTTCTTAAACCTTGTTGATTTTGACGCGTTATATGGCCATCGTCGTGATAAAGGTGGTTATGCGCAAGCGCTTAAAGAGTTTGATGAGCGTCTACCAGAACTTATTAATCATTTACAGGAAGACGATCTTGTGATTATTACAGCCGACCATGGGAATGACCCGACTGCAGATGGCACAGACCATACAAGAGAGTTTATACCAGTATTGATGTTTAGCCCAAAAATTAAAGATTATCATGAATTAACAGTTGATAATACATTTAGTTCTTTAGGAGCAACGATTGCGGATAACTTTGGCGTGAAATTACCAGAGTTTGGTAGAAGTTACTTAAAAGAAATGGGTGTTGAAAAATGAATAAAATAGCAAGAGTAGTTTTTGGAATTGTTTTTACCGTTGCTGGTGTCTTGCATTTTAAAGATGAACAAAAATTTAGAGCAATCGTACCGTCATATCTTCCGTTCAGAAAAGCAGCAGTGTTAATTACTGGTGTGTTTGAAGTTATTTTTGGTTTATTATTACTAACTCGCAAACCGTCACCATGCTTGAAAAAGTCTATCATTGCGTTTTTATGGGCTGTGTTTCCAGCCAATATTTACATGGCGCGTAACAATATGCCTTTAGGCGGCAAAGAACTACCAAAGTGGGCGTTGTATGGTAGGCTTCCGTTACAGTTTGTTATGATAAAGATGATAAGCAAACTATAAATTATGGTTTGAATAATACAGAAACGCTTCAGAGTGAACATTGATAAATGTATACTTTGAAGCTTTTTTTGATTTAAGGGTAAGGTTACTATATATGATTTAAATAGTTCTAAATATAACACTTACGTTTGATAAAAAAGATGAAGTTAAGCATAGATTTTTAAGCTTAACTTCATCTTTTTATTAATAACAAATAATTATTTATGTTCTATTTTCATTGTAAAGACTTTAGTTTAAAGTTACTTATTATCGCCATAAATATCATGCCATTCATCTTTTTTATCTAAAAATGTTTGCGCGATGTCTTTTGCGCCTTCTAATGAATGACTCTCTGCCCAACCACATTGTACTTCATTACAAGCGGGTACTTCTGTAGCATTTAATACGTCTTGAATTGTTTTTTCGATGATTTGTAGTACATCTCCATAATCATCATGGTTAATGAATGAAACGTAAAAGCCAGTCTGACAACCCATTGGACTAATATCAACGACTTTATCTGAATGGTTACGGATATTTTCAGCCATAAGATGTTCTAGTGAGTGTAATCCAGGCATATCCATATGTTCTTTATTTGGCTGTTTGAAGCGGATGTCATATTTATGAATAACATCTCCGTTTGCGCCTTCCATTTTCCCTGCAAGTCTTACAAATGGCGCAGATACGATTGTGTGATCTAAATTGAAGCTTTCAACATTCATTTTTGGCATGGTACGGCCCTCCTAATATTTTACCTAAGGTAATTGTAACAAGACCAAACAGTATTTACAATTTCTGTATTTGGTAAACCCATAGAACAACTATCAGTTATTATAAATTTCAGAAAATTAATGACAGAATCCAATAAACCCGATAGAATAAGTAATAATTAAAACAAGTTTTGTACGTTATAAATTGTGTTATTAAATAAATTACTTATTGCGTTTCACTTTAGTGTTAATCGCTATAAAGGCAATATTAGGAGGCGTATTTATACTATGGAAAACAAACAAATTATTTTAGATTACATAGAAAATGATAAATATAAATTTTTAGAAATGAGTCATCAAATACACCAAAGACCTGAATTAGGGAACGAAGAAATTTTTGCTTCTAGATCATTAATTGAAATGTTGATTGCAAATGATTTTAGAGTTGAAACAAATATTGCTGGTCATGCTACTGGTTTTATAGCTAGGTACGAATCAGATTTACCAGGTCCTACAATAGGATTTTTAGCAGAGTATGACGCTTTACCAGGTTTAGGTCATGCTTGTGGTCATAATATTATTGGAACAGCAAGCACTTTTGCAGGTATTGCGTTGAAGCAACTTATAAATAAAATAGGTGGGAAGATTATTGTGCTTGGATGTCCAGCTGAAGAAGGTGGGGAAAATGGGAGCGCTAAAGCAACTTATGTTAAAGAAGGCGTAATTGATGAATTAGATATTGCATTAATGGTGCATCCTGGAAACGAAACTTATAGAACGATTGATACTTTAGCGGTAGATGTTTTAGATATCAAATTTTATGGTAAAAGTACACATGCTTCTGAAAATGCTGATGAAGCTAGAAATGCGTTGGACGCAATGATTTCTTATTTTAATGGTGTAGCGCAATTGAGACAACATATTAAAAATGGACAACGTGTACATGGTGTCATATTAGACGGTGGTAAAGCGGCCAATATAATTCCAGATTACACACATGCGCGTTTTTATACAAGAGCAACTTCACGCCAAGAATTAGATATATTAACAGAACGTGTAGGACATATTGCAAAAGGTGCAGCCATTCAAACTGGTTGTGATTATGAATTTGGCCCAATACAAAACGGCGTAAATGAATTTATAAAATCTTCTAAGTTAGACGATTTATTTGCGAAATACGCAACTGAAATGGGAGAAGCCGTTATAGATGACGATTTCGGATATGGGTCTACAGATACAGGGAATGTAAGCCACATCGTACCTACAATACATCCGCATATTAAAATAGGATCTCGCAATTTGGTTGGCCACACGCATAGATTTCGTGAAGCTGCAATAAGTACACACGGTGATAATGCCTTAATCAGAGGCACGAAGATTCTTGCCTTAATGGGCTTAGAATTAATCACTAATAAAGCGTTGTTTGATGAAATTATTGAGCAACACCGATATATAAAGGAGCATAAAAAATGAATAATCGAAGCTCTCTGCACCCTCAATTAACACTTAGTGATCTTTATGATTCTAGTATTGTCTATACTTCAAGGCCATCATACGTTTCAAATCCTTGGTTAGAGCCTGAAGAACATCAATCTAATTTTCTAACTGGTAGAGAGCTCATCATCGCTAACCAAATGCCTGTAATAGTACATGAGGCATGTGTTACAAATAAATTGGAAATATTGTTTGAAGCAGTGGGTAAAGTTATCCCTTCAAATATTATTCGATTTAATGATCAAAGAAGTTATGAACAGGTGATTCAAGATTTAGCAATAAATGACAATAAAAAAATATATTTTCAATATATTCACGGTGAAGATATTGTAAACAAAGCGCATTATGCGTTAAATAAAGATGTTTTTATGGCTTTAAATAATAAAGCACGGATTCCAGAATGGACTAATTACAAATATTTACCTAAAAGAGAAGTTGTAGGGATTGATGATTTTAGTGATGCGGTTTCTTTTTGGGCATTTCCATTTGTTTTAAAACCTGGCGATGACTTACCGACAGCAGGTGGATATGGTGTTATGATTTGTAATAATGAAAGGGATTTAGAGCAAGCTAAAATCCGAATTGAAAAAGCAAAAAATGAAACAGATACAATTATTATAGAGCAAAAAGTAGAAATAGTTACGAATTATTGTGTACAATTTGCATATTCTAAAGATACAGGTATTCAATACATTGGTACATCCGACCAGATTACAGATGATTATGGTTCTTACAAAGGTAACCAAAATACACATGATGTTCCACAATCAGTGATTCAAGCTGGCAGAGAAATAATGGAAATAGGCGTAGCAGAAGGGTACTTTGGTATCGCTGGGTTTGATTTGCTATTAGATAAACATGGAGAAGTATTTGCCATAGATTTAAATTTCAGACAAAATGGTTCAACGAGTATGTTATTGCTAGAACCTGAATTGCAAGGTAGGTATCATAAATTCTTTAGTTATTTAGCACCAGATAATTGTGATAACGAACATTTCTTCAATACAATTGAAAAATATATAAATAAAGGTGTCTTATTCCCATTATCATATTATGACGGTGATTGGTATAAGAATGAAACTGTTAAATCAAGGTTTGGTTGTATTTGGCACGGAGAAAGTAAAGTGTTAGTGGAAGCAATGGAGCAACAGTTTTTAAAAGAACTGAAAAAAGACTGATATAATCTATAGAACCTATTAAAAGATGAATGTAGGTAATTTTTTTCAGTATCGTATAGAAAGTTGATATGCCTATGACAGTAAGCATAAGGCTCTTTCACAGTAACAGCCGTTTGCTGTCAAACTTTTATCATGAATATAAGTTGTATGTCTTCTCGTTTATTATCGGCGATTGACTAGAACCATGCAGTCCTTTATATTCTTAATATAGGTAATTTATTATGAATGGATTGAAGGTGTTTTGATGTCTTATAAAGAAAACTCATTTTTTAAAGAAATATTAATTAATGAAGTATTTTATGTTGCAACGGAAGCAAAAGAATTAATCAGACAAGAAGTAGATGGTAACAAGGTCGTATGTACATGGTCTGATAAAGAGACTGCTGAAGCTTACTTGAAAAAGCAAAAAATTGATTACGATAAAATTAAGAAGATAGATATCGATCGCTTTGTAACTTATGAAATCGATAATGTCTTTGAAGATAACGAACAAGTATTGATGAATCCTACTTCTGAAAAAGACGGTGAACTTATACCTATCGCAGAAGCTACGAATGAATTAATGTCTGATTTAGATAACATTCGTTTGAAAGAATTTGTTAAAGATGTTGCAAAAGAAGACGCAGTATTCGGTTTGACAAATAAAAGCGTTAAACAATTTCTTATGATTAGTGATGAATCACATCAAAGACCTAATATCATGCCTGTATGGAGTATCAAAAACAGAGCTGAGAAGGTAAGAGATGAAGATTTTGAAGAGTGCGACATCATAGAAGTAGAAGGCGAAGTATTTGCTGAATGGTTAGATAACCTAAGAGATGATGATAACGCAGTTGCAATTGATTTGAAACCAGGCGTTTTAGGTAGTGTAGTACCTGCACAAAAAGTATTGGATCAGCTTCCTTTTTAAATTAAAAGGGCTCTAAGACATGAAAATATGTCTCGGAGTCCTTTTATCTTTACAGGCAGTAAATAATTGGATTTTGTTTATAAATGAATAGCACCTAGCGCCCCTGAAAAGGCGCCATGTTCAATATAATACGGTTTGAAGCCTCTTAACACGGTATAGTCTTTAACGACTTCTTTCAATAATTCATTGTTATGGAATGATGAACCGATATATGCAACATTTTCTGTGCTATGTTCTCTAGCTACAGTGATAGACATCGTAGTGATAACTTCACCGACGACACCTATGACAGAAGCCAATTTATCAGAATCTGTAAAGTTAGTATCTAAATTATGTAAGACATTACCAAAGTTTGCTGCTGTTAAATCACCAGATATGGGTGGCTCACTATCTTTATATATGTGTTTTACTTTCAAGTCAATAATATCTCTATCACCGTTTTGAGCAGTATCGGTTAATTTTTTATAGTCTTTTATTCCGGTTAATAGATAACCTAGGCCTTGTATCATACCTCCGCCAGTACCAACGCCACCGACACGCTGTTGACTATCTCCATTAGAAAAATGTATAGAAGTACCTGTACCTACATTTGTGAAAATGTAATCATCTAAAAAGTGTCCTTGTTCTTCAAGCAGTATTTCTAGCCCTTTGGCAGCTGCATCAAATTCAACAAATACACGTGCATCAAAATTTAATTTTTCATTTATGAGTGCAGCTTGACCGCCTGTCAAACTAATACTTTCACAGTCTTGTTGGTTCAACCATTTGATGACATCATCGATTTCCGTTGTTAATCTTGTATTATATTCACGTTTACCGGCATAATCTTGAACAATTTTAATAAGCGTTCCACCAGCATCGATGCCAATTTTCATCTTTGAATTCCTCCTAAAAAATTTCCATTTTAACTAATAGTATAATAAAATTTAAGAAAATCAACTAAGAATTTACTAGAGTAGCAATTTCTTCACTTGAATTAAGATTAAATATGAAAATAAATGAGTGAAATATAGACTCACATATTTTATTTTTTGAGAGAATAATTAGAATAGGCAAAATATCAATAAGTAATAGAGCGATGAATATATTTTAAAATTAATTCTAGTTTTATAGATTATTTCATGCGTAATAGTGGTATTAATAATTACTACTACGTTTTTAATAGGGGATATTAAATGGTGATTAAGCAAAATTTTGAAAATATTATAGTACAACCGTTTGAAGAAAAGTATAGAAAGGCACTTTATAATTTTAATTTAAATGAACGTCAACAAATCTATTCTTCTTTACCGAAAGATGTATTAGACGATGCAATAAATGACGAGGACAGAATCCCTAACATTGCACTAAATGAAGCGGGAGATGTTATTGGTTTTTTTGTGTTACATCAATATTATCAACATGAAGGATATGATACACCAAGCCAAGTCATTTATGTTAGGTCTTTATCTGTAAATGAAGATTACCAAGGTTATGGCTATGGCACGAAAATGATGATGTATTTGCCTCAATATGTTCAAGATTTATTTCCAAATTTTAACCACTTATATCTTGTGGTTGACGCAGAAAATAAAGGTGCATGGAATGTATATGAACGTGCAGGGTTTATGCATGCTGCGACAAAAGAAGAAGGGCCTATTGGCAAAGAGCGATTATATTATTTAGATTTGGATTCTAAGCATGTCTCATCGTTAAAATTAAAGCCAAATACAGACGAACAACCTTTTAACATCCATATCATAGATTTAATTAAAGATGGTCAAAAAGTTGGTTTTATAGCTATTGAACGACATGATGGAAGAATGAATATTTCTAAGATTGAAGTTAATAAAGATAAAAGACATCACGGTATTGCAGAAAGCGCGTTGAGACAACTAGCAACATATGTCAGAAAACATTTTGATGATGTGGAACTTTTGACTATTACACTTTTTGGAGAGAATAATGAATTAAAATCATTATGTATAAATAGTAATTTTGTTGAAATTGAAGCAGCTGATGACTTTATTGTTTTTGAAAAATATATAAATTACTAAATGCGATTGCGAAATTAAGCATTGTCATTTATAATTTACATTTGTTATTATTACTTATGATGAACTTAGTACT
>ERZ1023255.37-NODE-37-length-39316-cov-896.503782_pt1 | contig 39316 bp, 30 predicted proteins | sample MGYA00380459_ERZ1023255 | MGnify/ENA primary metagenome ERZ1023255 (study PRJEB33173, sample SAMEA4830368) | metagenome | study: EMG produced TPA metagenomics assembly of the PRJEB25223 data set... | reverse complement strand
AATGTGTAAGAACCACTACATAATAAATCATTAGTGGCTCTTTATCATTTCTGTCTCACTCCCCTGAGAAGTTTAAAATTTTATATGTTGGCTTGTTATGTTAAGTGAATTGACATGGTCGTCTTGTTTATATTATGTGATTCAAACATTACTAGTCTTGTAAATCTAATTCGTAAAATGCTAAATCTAACCATTGATTAAATTTAAAACCTACATTGGTCAGTGTGCCGGCATGCTTGAAAGCAAACTTTTGATGTAATTTAATACTCGCTTCATTAGAAGCATCAATACCAGCAACAAGTGTACGATAACCTTTAGCTTTTGCCTCTACAATTAAACGCTGTAATAATTGACTAGCGATACCTTTTCCTCTAGCTGAAGCATCGACATAAATAGAATGCTCGATAGTATATTGATATGCTGGCCAAGGTCTAAACGAACCGAACGTCGCAAATCCTAATACACTTCCATTTTCCTCAAATACAAAGATAGGCTCATGATTACGTTGTTTCGTTTCAAACCATGCGATACGTTCGTCTATGGTTTGCGGTTTATAAGTATAAACAGCTGTTGTATTAATAATGGCATCGTTGTATATCGCTAATATAGCGTTTAAATCTTCTTTTTTAGCACATCGAATCATAATAATTCCCCCTTAGTAATTATTAAAAGCGTTTCGTTATTTGAATGCAAATATGTGTAATGAAATCTAACGTAAAAGCATACATGTAAATTTTATAGTATAAAATGAATTGCTATGAGTCATTTTGAAATTAATGGTATACTATATGAAATGTTAATAGGCATTGTGAAATGTATAAAAGGAGCCTTAACGTATGAAAAAATGGACAAATCGATTAATGACAATCGCTGGTGTGGTACTTATCCTAGTGGCAGCATATTTGTTTGCTAAACCACATATCGATAATTATCTTCACGATAAAGATAAAGATGAAAAGATTGAACAATATGATAAAAATGTAAAAGAACAGGCGAGTAAGGATAAAAAGCAGCAAGCTAAACCTCAAATTCCGAAAGATAAATCGAAAGTGGCAGGCTATATTGAAATTCCAGATGCTGATATTAAAGAACCAGTATATCCAGGACCAGCAACACCTGAACAATTAAATAGAGGTGTAAGCTTTGCAGAAGAAAACGAATCACTAGATGATCAAAATATTTCAATTGCAGGACACACTTTCATTGACCGTCCGAACTATCAATTTACAAATCTTAAAGCAGCCAAAAAAGGTAGTATGGTGTACTTTAAAGTTGGTAATGAAACACGTAAGTATAAAATGACAAGTATAAGAGATGTTAAGCCTACAGATGTGGAAGTTCTAGATGAACAAAAAGGTAAAGATAAACAATTAACATTAATTACTTGTGATGATTACAATGAAAAGACAGGCGTTTGGGAAAAACGTAAAATCTTTGTAGCTACAGAAGTCAAATAATCTATTACGCTAATGGATGAATATATTGAGTGGAAAACAGTCTTGATTGCGAGACTGTTTTTTTGTTTGGTATGAGGTAGCAATGACGACGTGTCATTGGTGGAGATTGTAAAAATACATAATAAAAAGGAGCGACAATGGATGCCGCTCCTTTTTATGTACTACATACCGATTTTCAACCATCTCTTTCTACTTAGTAATAAGACAATAGTATTAACTATAAATAGAAGAACGAAGAATGATACTGTATTTATAATTTCAGTAGGACACATAAATGTTGACTCGTTATTCAATATTTTTTCTACGGCACGATACATCGTATTGCTCGCCTCAAATGGAGCAACGATACCAAATATATTTTTATTAATGGCAACTAAGATGACTGAACCAATCCAATATACAATGCTGATACCTAAGCTGATTAAAATATTAGGTGAAACCATACTAATCGTTCCAACAACTAAGATATATTGTAAGATAACGAGTGAAAATAAGATTATTAATAGTAAGTAATGTGAGAAATCCGAATATATAATTGAAATAATTGTGATACTTAGAATTATGAACACTAAACATTCAAAAAATAACACTGCTACCTTTTTATAGAAGAAGGTAAAGATATTATCGCCAATCAATTTATAAAACAGGATATTTTTATTCGAATACTCTTTATTAATAAAATATGCAATAACAAATGAAAATAGTAAGAACCCTAATTGCGTTGCAACAGTATATGAACTGAAGAAAAACTGGCTATAGCTTAAACTTTTAACTTTGTCTATTCCTATTGGTAAAAAATACCCAAGTAAGAAAAGGAATATGAATAGCACACCAAGCGTGTAAATAATTTTATTGGAAATACTTTTTTTAAATTCTAATTTCAAAGTGGACACCTCAATTATAAATTAATGTAATCATTTATGACTTCTTCTTTTGATTGGTACTCTTCTATTTGAAGGTCTTTAAAAATAAAGTATTTACCCGGCAAAGCACTTAAATCGGATAAATTATGTGTAATATTGATAATAGTTTTAGTTTGATGGCTTTGAATAAAATCATTTAAAAATTCATAAATTTCATTAACTGTTTTCTTGTCTAAAGCGTTTGTAACTTCATCTAATATGATTAAATCATGATCTTCCAATAAGAAACTTAATAATTTAAGCTTTTGTTTTTGACCATCACTCAAGTTTTTTAGTAGTACGTTAGACGGTATTGCTTCGATGTTTAGTATGTTATAAATCTTATCGAATGTTTGTCGATTGTTTTCAAATTTTGATTTTAACAATGATAATAAAAAATCTTTTGTTATATCATTAGGAATATTTGATGAACTTGATATTAAGGTTACATTTTGAGAAATGGACTTAGGGATATTTCCACTATGATTTAGTAAGAAATCTTTAGCTAATAAAGATTTTCCTACACCATTTTTACCAACAATGTGATTGATCTGACCAAGATAGAAATTTAAATCACAATTGTCAACTAGTTGTTTGTTTTTAACTTTTAAAGAATAGTTATTTAGTTTCATGTATACAACTCCTATGTATAAAGGGATTTATTACACCGATATTTAATTGTATTTTTGAAAATTCTTTCACATTATGTATAGATGTTATAAATTAGTATATCACACTATATTTTGTCCAAATGATAAATATATCGTTATATTTTTACAATATTCTGAAATTTGTGTTCGCCTCCGAATGCTATATCCAGTGTAATGTGTTTTGCATATATGAAAGCAATTTCAAAATGTGAATATAGGTTCATTGTGGTATGACAAACTTCATTGCTTGTCATGAGATGGATATAATGAAGACGACTAAAAGAGCAATGAGGAGGATAATCATGGTTAAGGCTATTGCGGTAGATATGGACGGGACGTTTTTAGATTCAAAAAAGACATATGATAAACTTAGATTTGAAGCGATTTTTACTGAACTTAGAAATAGAGATATTACATTTATTGCTGCGAGTGGCAATCAATATGCGAAGTTGAAGTCTATTTTCGGGGATAGAGATATGTATTTTATTTCTGAAAATGGTGCAGTTATTTATAATGGCAATGAGTTATATAATTATAAAAGCTTTAATCGTCAGGTGTTTCAACAGGTTGTCGATTACTTAAATATGAAGCAAAGTATTGATCAACTCGTCATCTGTGGTTTGAAAAGCGCGTATATTTTAAAACATACTTCTGAAGCGTTTAAAGAAGATACGAGATTTTATTATCATCAGTTAAAAGAAATTGACAGTCTACAGCAATTACCTGAGGATGATTATGTCAAAATAGCATTTAATATTAATCGTGAGACGCATCCGAATGTTGACGAAGAAGTAGCAACGCAATTCAGCAATGATATTAAACTTGTCTCAAGTGGGCACGATAGCATTGATATTATTATGCCAAACATGACTAAAGGGCAGGCATTAAAACGATTGTTAGATAAATGGGAAATGTCTCCTTCAGAGCTCATGGCCTTCGGAGATGCGAATAATGATAAAGATATGTTAGCGTTCGCTAAGCATAGTTATGTGATGGAAAATAGTCATGATGAAGAATTGTTCAATATTGCCTCTGCTGTCGCTCCAAGTAATGATAAGCAGGGTGTATTAACGATTATCGAACAAGAAGTGTTGAAAAAGTAGGTAGTATATCATCAATGAAGCAGCTATCATGATACTAAATACATGTTAAATGAAAACTTTGAATACGAATCATCAAATATTAATATATCTCAAACAGGTTAGGCAATAATGCCATAGTAAAATAAGCGCACTAAAATCATTTGAATAGATGATAAAATAAAGCGGATTTTAATCAAATCGATTTTGATACAGATATACAAAATAAAAAGCAAAGGCACATGGCGCGCCTTTGCTTTTAAATATATATATTAATTTAAACGTGTTTCACATGTACCAGTGTTAATGACAGATAATGCTGCGTTTAAACCACCTTCAACAAGGTTTTGTACTGCTTCATCAGAGAAGAAAGCAATATGTGGTGTTACTAAAATTCTTTCATGTTCGATTAACTCTAATAATGTTTTATCGTCAATGTCTTTATTAGTCCAGTCATTTGTGAAGTATGCTGCTTCATTTTCATAAGTATCAATCGCAGCACCTAACAAAGTACCATCGTTCACTGCAGCGATTAAATCAGGTGTATTGATGACTGCACCACGTGCTGCGTTAACTAAGATTGCACCTTTTTTCACATGATCAAACATTGCTTTATCGAATAAATGATAGCTTTCTTTGTTCGCTGGAACATGTAAAGAAATAATATCGGCATCTTTAATAGCTTCTTTAACACTATCTTTATAAGTTAAAAAGTCTAAATCTTTATTAGGATAGGCGTCATAAGCTGTAATTGTAGCACCAAATCCTGCATATATTTTAGCTGTAGCAGCACCGATACGACCCGTACCAATAATTGCAACAGTCATATTTTTAACTGGTTTAGACATGATTTCTGCTTGCCAAGTAAAATCATGTGCTTGTACACGGCGTTCAATATCTGGGAAGCGACGCACTAATTGTAGGGCGATAGAAACAGAATACTCTGCAATTGTTTCAGGTGAATAACTAGGAACGTTAGATATCACAATATTGTGTTTTTTAGCTAAATCTAAATCATACATATCAAATCCAGCAGTACGTTGTGCAATTTGTTTAATACCGTAAGATTCTAATTTAGGATAAACGTCATTTTCTAACTTACCAAATTGCATTGTAGTTACGCCATCGTAATCTTTTAATTGATCGACTGTAGCACTTGATAATAGCTCTTTAGAAGTAGTTACTTCGACATTATTCTTTTTCCCCCAATTTAATGCCATCTCTTTCTCATAATCACGCGTACCAAAGAACATAATTTTTGTCATTATTAAAAACCTCGCTTTTAAAAGATTGAAAAGTAAATGAGTGAAATTAAAGATTATGCACATTAAAATCACGCCACAATTTAATTGTGAAAAATATCACAAATATATTATAACACTAAATTTCCCAAAATTCAAAAGTGTGTTTTATTGCAGAAAACTTATAACATGTGCACAAGTTATAGTGAATTGCAAACGGATTACTTTAGTCTTTTTAAAACATGAAGTATAATTTGTATAGCAATAAATATAAAAATGGGAGGCTATGTTCAATGAGCAATATGAATCAAACAATTATGGATGCATTTCATTTCAGACATGCGACTAAGCAATTCGATCCACAAAAGAAAGTTTCGAAAGAAGATTTTGAAACAATATTAGAGTCAGGTAGATTGTCTCCAAGTTCTCTTGGGTTAGAACCTTGGAAGTTTGTCGTGATTCAAGATCAAGCGTTACGTGATGAATTAAAAGCGCACAGTTGGGGCGCAGCAAAACAATTAGATACAGCGAGCCATTTTGTGCTAATTTTTGCGCGTAAAAATGTAACGTCAAGATCACCGTATGTACAACATATGTTAAGAGATATTAAAAAATATGAGGCACAAACGATTCCAGCTGTTGAACAAAAATTCGATGCATTCCAAGCAGATTTCCATATTTCTGATAATGATCAAGCCTTGTATGACTGGTCAAGTAAACAAACGTATATTGCATTAGGCAATATGATGACGACAGCCGCATTGTTAGGTATTGATTCATGTCCGATGGAAGGTTTTAGTCTGGATACAGTGACAGACATTTTAGCAAATAAAGGGATCTTAGATACTGAGCAATTTGGTTTATCAGTGATGGTCGCATTTGGCTACAGACAACAAGTGCCACCGAAAAATAAAACACGCCAAGCTTATGAAGATGTTATTGAATGGGTTGGACCAAAAGAATAAATAGAATACCGTATGTCTAAATATATAAAATTAAAAAGTTAGCAATAAAAAAGCCTGCGATTACATAAATGAATCGCAGGCTTTTGCGTGAAAAAATTGTATTAATAAAGTATGGATGATTATTTTTCTGGAACAAGGTCAGTATTTGAATGAACTGTGATGTCAAACCCTTCTGGTGCCGTAAATGTATGTGTTGAGGCGTCGGGTTGATAAATATCAACATGTGTTAATCCATAACTTTGTGAATTGTTTTGTCTTGCTTGATTGGATTGCCAAGTATTAGCAGCAATATGATGGTGATAATGATTCGTTGACATAAATAGCGCACGTGGAAAATCAGACACATGTTGGAATCCTAATTGTTCAATGTAACATTGATATGCTGCGTCTAAATCATGTGTTTTTAAATGTAAGTGTCCAATCATGCCTTTTGCTGGCATTCCTTGCCAACCTTCATCAGTACGATGTGTTAATAAAGTTTGGCTATCAACTTCTAAAGTATCCATTTTAACTTTGCCATTTTGCCATTCCCATGAAGATGAAGGTCTATCGCGATAGACTTCAATACCATTACCTTCGGGGTCGTTGAAATATAAAGCTTCACTTACTAAATGATCACCAGCGCCGATGCCCATATTTTTTTGTGCCACGAAATATAAGAAGTTAGCTAGATCCTCAGTAGTTGGTAATAAAAATGCTATATGAAAAAGCCCTGCTTCACGTGGGGAAGTCTGACGGCCGTCTTCTAATAAATGTAACGTTAGAGTATGGCCACCAGTCCCAACAGATAATACGGTTGTATTATCGTCAGAACTTTTAACGGATAGTCCTAAAATGTTTTTGTAAAATGTTGTCATTAAGTCTAAGTCTCTTACGTTCAGTACAATGTTTGTCACTTGTGTTGCTGTTTTATCGTGAAATGCCATTATGCATCGCCTCTTTTTCTATTTTTCTATAAGTTAGTATAAAAAGTATACCAGAAAAGAAAATGAATTGATAGCATAAAGTTTGAAATGCAAAATAACTAGTCGTTTTGCAATTTTATATTGATGCGAACAAAAAAGCGATGGTACAGTTGCACCATCGCAAAATTTATTTAACCAAGATATACATCTTGATATGAATCTTCTTTTTCTAACATATTTTTGGCAAATGAACATGAGGCAATAATTTTCAAATTATTTTCTCGAGCGTGTTCAACAACTGCTTTAACTAGTTTTTTGCCAACACCTTGACCACCAAGTTCATCAGATACGCCTGTATGATCAATGTTAATTTCATTATTATCCACAAAACGGTATGTGATTTCAGCTAAAGCATTATTTTCATCATCACCAATATAGAATTTGTTCTCGCCTTGTTTGATTTCAAGGTTACTCATACATATCAACTCCTATCATGATTGATTATAGTATTTCCCTATTCTATTTTAACTTAAACGAAGTCAAAGGTGCATGACAGTCATGTGACGACATTGCCACTGTACAAGCAGTTATTTTTATTAAGCACAGTTTGAAATGAAGATGAAAACACGTATCTTGACATTAAATCTATTCAGCTATATAATTTATCTCGAAATCGAAATAAAATAAAAAAGTTGGTGATCATATGGATCGAACGAAACAATCTCTCAATGTTTTTGTCGGAATGAATAGGGCGTTAGACACATTAGAGCAAATTACAAAAGAAGACGTAAAGCGATATGGCTTAAATATTACTGAATTTGCAGTGCTCGAGTTGCTTTATAATAAAGGTCCGCAACCAATTCAACGTATTAGAGACCGCGTATTAATTGCAAGTAGCAGCATTTCATATGTTGTAAGTCAATTAGAGGACAAAGGTTGGATTACACGTGAAAAGGATAAAGATGATAAACGTGTATATATGGCTTGTTTAACTGAAAAAGGTCAAAGTCAAATGGTAGATATTTTCCCTAAGCATGCTGAGACATTAACAAAAGCGTTTGATGTGTTAACAAAGGATGAATTAACAATCTTACAACAAGCGTTTAAGAAACTAAGTGCACAATCTACAGAAGTGTAAGGCGTGCACTAAAAATTTACATTAAAATATCTCGATTTCGAGATAAATACACTAAAAGACAAAGAGGGTATATAAAATGGCAAATAATCATGAACTATTAGGTATTCACCATGTTACAGCAATGACAGATGATGCAGAACGTAATTATAAATTTTTTACAGAAGTACTAGGCATGCGTTTAGTTAAAAAGACAGTCAATCAAGATGATATTTATACGTATCATACTTTTTTTGCAGATGATGTAGGTTCGGCAGGTACAGACATGACGTTCTTTGATTTTCCAAATATTACAAAAGGGCAGGCAGGAACAAATTCCATTACAAGACCGTCTTTTAGAGTGCCTAACGATGACGCATTAATGTATTATGAACAGCGCTTTGATGAATTTGGTGTTAAACACGAAGGTATTCAAGAATTATTTGGTAAAAAAGTGTTGCCATTTGAAGAAGTCGATGGCCAAGTGTATCAATTAATTTCAGATGAGTTAAATGAAGGGGTAGCACCTGGTGTACCTTGGAAGAATGGACCGGTTCCAGTAGATAAAGCGATTTATGGATTAGGACCCATTGAAATTAAAGTAAGTTATTTTGACGACTTTAAAAATATTTTAGAGACTGTTTACGGTATGACAACTATTGCGCATGAAGATAATGTCGCATTACTTGAAGTTGGCGAAGGAGGCAATGGTGGCCAGGTAATCTTAATAAAAGATGATAAAGGGCCAGCAGCACGTCAAGGTTATGGTGAGGTACATCATGTGTCATTTCGTGTGAAAGATCATGATGCAATAGAAGCGTGGGCAACGAAATATAAAGAGGTAGGTATTAACAACTCAGGCATCGTTAATCGTTTCTATTTTGAAGCATTATATGCACGTGTGGGGCATATTTTAATAGAAATTTCAACAGATGGACCAGGATTTATGGAAGATGAACCGTATGAAACATTAGGTGAAGGTTTATCATTGCCACCATTTTTAGAAAATAAAAGAGAATATATTGAATCGGAAGTTAGACCTTTTAATACGAAGCGTCAACATGGTTAATTGGAATGAGGAGGATTTGTGATGAAACATATTTTTAGAGAAGGACAAAATGGTGCGCCAACACTAATATTATTGCATGGTACAGGTGGTGATGAGTTCGATTTATTACCGTTAGGCGAAGCATTGAATGAAAATTATCACTTGTTAAGTATTAGAGGACAAGTTTCAGAAAATGGGATGAACCGTTATTTCAAACGTCTTGGTGAAGGTGTTTATGATGAAGAAGATTTGGCATTTCGTGGACAAGAATTGTTAACGTTCATTAAAGAAGCTGCTGAACGTTATGAATTTGATATTGAAAAGGCTGTGCTTGTTGGATTTTCAAATGGATCAAATATAGCGATTAACTTAATGTTGCGTTCAGAAGCACCATTTAAAAAAGCATTGTTATATGCACCGTTATACCCAGTTGAAGTAACGTCAACAAAGAATTTATCAGATGTCAGTGTGTTGCTTTCTATGGGGAAACATGATCCAATTGTGCCATTAGCTGCAAGTGAACAAGTCATTAACTTGTTTAAGACACGTGGGGCACAAGTCGAAGAAGTTTGGGTGAATGGTCATGAAATTACAGAAACTGGATTAACGGCTGGTCAACAAATACTTGGGAAATAACAGTTCTATTAAGAAGCGGACAGATGGAAAAGATTTTTACTTTTCATCTGCCCGCTTTTTTGATTTTGAAGTGTTGTACTAAATTTTACAATAGTATAGATATTTTAATCAATATGAGATTTGCCGGTAATACGCTTAATTAAACCTTTATAGAGTACAGGTATGAGTAAGATGAAACCGAACAATCCCATAATAGGGAATACTTTTCCAATTAATGAAATGAAACCGATAAATGTACTAATATAAGTGATGACAGCCATTGTAATAATAATGATGAAGTAACGTCTGCTAAATGGAACGCTGAAACGTGACGCAAATGCATACATTAATCCAACAACAGTATTGTAGATGACAAGTATCATAATGACAGACATAATAATACCAATTGACGGAGACATTTGTGTCGCTAATTTTAATGTAGGTAAATCGACGTGTTTAATTTTATCGAATTGAGAAATTAAACCTAGATTAATCATCATGAGTAAAAATGTAATGATTAAACCGCCAATTAAGCCCCCGTATAACGTTGAGTCACGATATTTAACTTTGCTACCCATCACTGATAAGAAGCTGAAGGCAGCAGCAATTTGCAAGCTTGCATAGTTAATCGCATCAAACCACCATCCAGGTGATAATGATTTCTGCTTATGAATCTGAGCATCATTATTAGCGGCAGTAAAATCAAGATGACTCGTTGTGAAATAGTAGACCGCAATCATAATGACAATTGCAATTAAAAATGGAGTAACTCCACCAAGCACAGCAATTAAACGATCGAATTTTAGAAACAGTGTTGCTAAAATAAAGGCGACTAATATGAGTGCGCTCAGCCAATACGGTAAGTTGAAACTTTGATGAATGGTTGACGCACCACCTGCAGTCATAATAATAGCTAAAGACAACATAAACATTGTTAAAATAATATCAAAACCTCTTGCAATAGAGGGGTATAAGAAATAGTTAATTGAATCAGAATGATTTCTGGACTTTAGATGATGACCTGTATGCATGACAACCATTCCACCTAAAGTAATCAATAGTCCTGTTACAATAATGCCTGAAATGCTATATGCGCCATGACTTGTGAAAAACTGGAAAATTTCTTGACCAGTAGCAAAGCCGGCACCAACGACAACACCAACAAAGGCAAATGCCACAATAATGGACTCTTTTAAGATACGCATGATTTAAAAATGTCCCTTCGTAATTTTAAGTAATATAGAAAATGTAACATACATGTTAATGAAAAATATAGTACTAATATAGTATTTTGTTAAATTGAAGTAGAAGCGAGGGCGTCGGTCATTTCATTAATTTATTAGTTGATTTTGCATTTTTTTGCTGTAAAGTTGTTATAATACAGTTAACAGGAATTAGCATAGATACACCAATCCCCTCACTACTCGCAATAGTGAGGGGATTTTTTTCGGTGTAGCTAGGTCGCCTATTTATCATCGCGTTTGCGTAGCCAATGCGTAAACCGCATCAATACAACAGTATACAATACATGCATAAAATGTCGTCTTTAGTCTAAGTAGCGATCATGCATTAACATTTTCAAAATATCTATTTGAGCTTGAAGATCTTTACCAATATTGGTATCACGAATCTTCTTACGTTGTAATTCTTTATCTACGACGCGCTTTATAGAAAGTTCATCGATACCTTCGGAAAGTATTTTTTCTTTAGCGTTAAATTGTTGGTGTGCAACGAGTTGCATACCGAATGAATTATACAATAGTGTATAGCCTGCAATGCCAGTTGTTGACTGATAAGCTTTTGAAAAGCCACCATCAATGACAAGCATCTTTCCATCAGCCTTGATAGGATCTTCGCCATTGATTTCTTTCACTGGTGTGTGACCATTAATAATGCGACCTTCATCTGCATTTAATCCAAAATCACTGAGCATTTTACGAACCATATTCACATCTTCACGTAGATGATAGTATGGATTTTTTTCTTCTTTATGAGAAGCTTTATCTGCAATAAAGTATCGTTCAAACGTAGTCATGGCACGTTTTCCAAATAATGACGAATATTTCCCAGTCCATAAATACCAAACTAAATCCGTCGATAAGTCATCAGTATTTTCTTTTTCATCAAATGATTTACGGACATGATACTCAAATACATCTAATAATTCTTGGCCGCTGTAAGTATGACCATCAATTTCAAATGATTCCATCTCACCATTTTCATCAACTGGAATACAACCATGAATGAGTAAATTGCCATTATATGGTAAGTAAAGAGAGCCTTTACGCATCAAGAAAGACATATGACGACGTAATTTTTCAGATTGTTGGAATGACAATAATAGTTTATTCATGACTTCTTCTTCTTCAGGTAGTAATTCTGCTGGATTATCACGATTGACAGTTTGGAAACATGTGTCTTTCAATGGGTATGTATTACCATAAACTGTAATTTCATTTGTATCATAATTAACCTTTTCAAGCACAAGACGTTCTTCCATTTCGAAATTTGGACGACGTTTAATAATTGGTATTTCTAACTTGAATTGAATCATCGCAATAGCTTGATGAATTTTAGTAATTTGACTTTCTTCACGTTGAGTTAAACGTTCGTGTTTGTCAGGTCTTTTTTTAGGCTTAAAAGCAGGATTATCTGCGTCATAGTATTTTTCAGCTAAAGTAAGCAGTGGTCTTAAATTAATGCCATAAGCGTCTTCGATAATATCTAAATTATCATAGCGTGCACAAATTCGAAGTAAGTTTGCTAAGCATACTTTTGACCCAGCATAGGCTCCAACCCAAAGCACATCATGATTACCCCATTGAATATCTAGGGAATGATAATTAATCAGTGTATCCATAATTTTATCTGGTTGTGGTCCACGATCATAAATATCACCGACAACGTGTAAATGATCGACGACTAAGCGTTGTACGGAATAAGCGAGTCCAATAATTAAATCATCTGCCTGTTTAAGTTCAATTACTTGGTTAACAAGTGTTTCGTAATATGATTTTTTATTTTGATATTCATTACTTTTATACAGTAGTTCCTCAATAATATAAACGTATTGTTTTGGCAATGCTTTACGCAGTTTTGAACGCGTATATTTTGAAGAACAATATTTAATCAACTCAATTAAATGTTCGATTGTTGTGATATACCAGACATTAAGTTGACCGCAACTTTGGAAATCACTTTTAATCAATTTTAATTTGTCTTCTGGATAGTAGACAAGAGCAGTTAAATCATTAAGCTCCTTAGTTGAAAGTCTCTCTTTGAAAATATCATTGATTTTCGCTCGCACATTCCCAGAACCGTTGCGTAATACGTGTTGGAAAGCTTCGTATTCACCATGTAAATCGCTGACGAAATGTTCCGTACCTTTAGGTAATTCTAAAATTGATTCTAAATTGATAATTTCAGTTGCAAGTTTTTCTGGAGTATCAAAATTTTGGGATAGTAAATCTAAATACTTCTTTTTTAATTCTTTTTCAGTAATTTGAGTCATTACGTGTCACTCCTGTAGTATATTTCAAACGTTAGTTTATAAAATAAATGCGCTTACAATGATTATCAAGAAAACGTTAACATTTTTCAATAAGTATGCTTGGATTGATAAAAATAGAGGGCAGGATTTTGGTATTAGGAGTCGTTGCAGTTTAGTTAAGTAAAAGTGGGAAAGTGATATATTTATTTTAAAAATGAGAGGAGGAATTTGTTATATTCACTAGTTTCCTAAAAAATTACGATATGTAAAATGTGGAATTGCCAAAATTTGGATAAAAAAATCCCCGCACCATTATTTGGGTGAAGGGATTTGAAAATGATTTTGAATTACGATGGAATATGTGTGTATTTAGACATTTAATAACTTGAAGTTACTAAATATTTTTCTTCTTGAAAATAAATACTACAAGTATTAAGAAAATAGAAATATAAGCAATATTACCAATAAACAATTCATGAAGTTCTAATTTCGTCGACTTACTAAAGCCTTTTTCAACTGTTTGAAGCATAATATTCATCATATTAATAGGATTCCACTTTAGCCAGTCTATTTTTTCTAAAAGTGCCGTTTGAATAACTGCTAAAATAGAACTTGCAAAATAAAAAACAATACCTACAGCAATGGCTACTCCCGTTGAATTTGTTGCAGATGATAATAGCAACGTTAAGCTTAAAACTAACCAAACGCCAACAAATGTGCCTAAACTAACTAATAATAATTGATTCAATAAAGATAATTGATTACCGCTACTTTCAAATATATTTAAATCATTAAAGAATAAAGACCCAATAACAATTGAAGCAATAATTGTAATAACAAAATAAATTAAAGAAATAATAAATAATGTGATGATTTTGCTAACAATCATAGTTGTTCTTGAATATTCACGATAGAGTAAATTTTTAATCGTACCGTAATGAAATTCCATTGAAATGATTGTACTTGCTTGAATAATTAATAAAAATGCAAACCATGAAAAACCATTATAAGCAGATGTGAAAGATTCCTGTGGCGTAAAAATTTTATTGTATTTTGTAGCAATATAACCTTGAGCAACCATTAGTAGAATAAAGACAATAGGTGCGATAAAAGTTGATTTCTTTTTAAATAATTTGAAACATTCTTGTTTAATTAAAGTTCCCATTTTATGCTTGGTCCTCCCTTTCTATGATTTCTAGTAATACATTTTCTAAATCATTATCTTTAAATTGTTTAAGTTCTTCTTCCGATGTTTCTGTAACAATTTTACCTTTGTTAATAATAAGGATAGAGTTTGTGATTTTAACTAATTCACTTAAAATATGACTCGAAATTAAGAAAGTAACACCTTCTTGCGCTTTTTGGACAATCAATTCACGAACATCTCGCACAGCTTTTGGATCTAAGCCATTCATTGGTTCATCTAAGATAATAAATTGAGGTTCATTTAAAAATGCTATAGCAATTCCTAATTTTTGTTTCATACCAAGAGAATACGTTTTAGCTTTTTTATGAATGTATTCATCCATATGAAGTTGTGAGACAATTTTATCGATATCTTGAGTGTTTTTTGATTCATTCAATAACTTCAAGTTTTCATATCCAGACATAAAAGGATATATTCCTGGATTTTCAATCAATGCACCGATATTGCTTTTGCTGTCTTTGCTGTTAATAACATTAAAATTCCCGCTTTGGAAACTAGAGTAACCTAATATAACTTTCATTAAAGTTGTTTTACCTGCACCATTCGCTCCAACGAGACCAACTATTTGTCCGCGTTTCAGCTTAAATGATACATCTTCGAGAATCGTTTTGTTGCCTATCTTCTTTGTTAAATGTTCTATTGTTAAAACATCCATATCACTATCTCCTTTGCTATTAAATAATCTGAATCTTAAGATTTTATATATAAAATTAATTTTATCACATAGCAAGTGTTATAAAAATACGGATTTAAAAAACTTTAATAATATAAAACATAAATATGAATACGAGTATTTTTGTAGCATGCAAATGGCATTGCTACATTTATTAAAATGCGCAATTTGTTATGAGTGACTTTTTTGAATAGAAGGCATATTAAAGTGACGAAAACAGTTTGTGTGGAAGACAGGGTAAATTCTGCTTATTTAAGATGATAGTTTGTATTATAGATGGATTGTGAGATGCGTTTGCGGAATAAATGGTACATACTGAGGGAACTGAACTTTTATGGGAAACTTCATTATATCTCTTAACGTAAAGGGTTTTAGATGACTTTCAACTAAAGTATGCCAAATAAACCTAAAAAAGCAGTAAATCATTCCAGCCATCGAAATGATTTTACTGCTTTTTATTTATAGCAATTGAAAATATACCATTATACTAACAACAATATTATTTTACTCTCTTACGTTTGCCAATGTAACGTATAGCAAAGTAAATGACTGCGATAATGATGACAACATACATAATACGTGAATATGTATGAAGACCAGTCATCAACATACCAAAGCTATCGCTCAACGTGCGTCCTAGTAAAATTAAACCGAAATTCCAAATTGTTGTACCTATTAATGAAATAACGGTAAATGTCACAACATTCATGCGGTTTACACCGGCTGGAATGGTAATCAATACACGTAATACAGGTATGAAACGACAGATAAATACAGCCCATACGCCATACTTTTTAAACCAATCATTTGCTCGCTTTAAATCCTTACTTTTCAATTTAATCCACTTACCGTGTCGATCAATAAAGCGATATAGACGTTCTTCTGAAATTAAACGACAGATATAATATAAAATTAACAGCCCTATAAACGATGCGATGGTTGCAATAATAAATAAGGTTAAAATTGATAAATGTGATTTAACAGACATAAGGCCAGCAAATGTCAGAATAATTTCCGATGGTACGATAGGTAAAACATTTTCTAATAAAATTAATATAAAAATGGCTGCATACCCAAAACGACTAATAAATTCAGTGATAATTTGTTCCATTATTAAAAATAAGCTCCTTTAATTTTCAGCAATTGCAGACAAATAGAAACTGGATAAATTCAAATGAATAATGAATGATGTCGTATGCGATGTTGAAACAAGCATTTGTCTTAAAATGTATTATAAGCAATAAATCAAAAAATTGCTTGCTATAAGTACGAAAAGTCAACAAATGATCATCTAAATAACAGGCGCTGCACAATGAATGAGCAATGTAGTTTTATGCAATTTAAAATGAATGTCTAATATGTAAGAAAGCCTGCAATATACGTTTTAAAACACTAGGATTGCAGTATTTTTAATTAACAAATGATAGGCTGCTATGTAACTAAAAGTTCCTTTATATCGTTTTAATAGCAAAAGTTAAGCGGAATTTAATAAAATTTTTATAGATTCTATTGTAAACGCTTTCCATGTCTGATAATATTATAAAAAATAACTTTGGTACAATTTTGTGACAAAGTAGGGGTGGACATGCCAGATGTCCGAAAATTTTAACGTTTCAGGGTAAGGTTTAAAAAATTAATTAGGGAAGTAGGAATAGTTATGAAGGAAAAACGAACTAACGTAAGGTGGATGTTCGCGCTTGCGTTCTTCTTTATTGGGGTTATTGCGTATATGGATAGAGCAAACATTTCATATATCGCTAAGCAAATGATGGATGATTTAGGGATGACAAAACCACAATTTGGTTTATTGGCATCATTCTTCTCTCTAGGTTATGCATTAATGCAAGTACCATCGGGGATGTTGGCTGAAAAATTCGGTCCACGTAAGATGATTACTATTGCATTAGTTTGGTGGAGTGCATTTACAATCTTAACGGGTATGATTAAGAACCACGGTTTAATTTATTTAGTGAGATTCTTATTTGGTGTGGGTGAGGCGCCAATGTACCCTTCTAATGCTGTGTTTAACTCATTTTGGTTCTCTAAAAATGAAAAAGGTAGAGCATCAAGTGCATTATTAGCAGGATCATATTTCGGACCTGTATTAGCACCAATAGTTACAATTGCTATTGTTAACGCATTTAACTGGCAAGCAGTATTTTACATTTTTGGTGCAGTAGGTATTTTAATGGCTGTATTATGGGCGATTATTGCCAAAGACTTACCTGAGCAACATAGAATGGTTAATGAAGCGGAGAAACGTTTCATTATGGAAAATCGTGATATCGTAGCTACTGAAAAGTCATCACCACCATGGAATGATTTCTTTAAACGTTTTAGCTTCTATGCAATTGCAATTCAATACTTTGTTGTACAATTTATCATTACATTATTCTTAATTTGGTTACCGACGTATTTAACAGAAGTATTCCACGTTAACTTTAAAGAAATGAGCATTAGTTCATTACCTTGGTTATTAATGTTCTTCTTAATCTTATCAGCAGGTGCAATTTCTGACCGTGTATTAGGATTAGGTCGTTCAAAATTCGTAGCTAGAGGTGTAATTGCAATCGCAGGATTTATTGTATTTGCAGTTTCAATTATCTTTGCTGTACGTACAGGAAATTTATATGTAAGTATTTTCTGGTTATCACTAGGTCTTGGTGGTATCGGTATTTCAATGGGTATGAGTTGGGCTGCAGCAACTGACTTAGGACGTAACTTCTCTGGTACAGTATCAGGGTGGATGAACTTATGGGGTAATATAGGTGCATTAATCAGTCCGCTATTAGCAGGTCTATTCGTAGAACATTTAGGTTGGACAATGACATTCCAATTGTTAATCGTTCCAGCAGTAATCGCTGTGATTATGTGGTTCTATGTGAAACCAGATCAACCTTTAATTGTTAGTGATGATAAAGCAATAGAAAAATAATTTGAACAAGCAGTAAGCTTTCACATTGTTGGGGCTTATTGCTTTTTTACGTTGAAATTGAAACTTTTTAAAACAGATATGGTTTAAGATGAACGGGAAGTTATTAAAATGATATATGTAAAGAAATAAAGTTTTAAAACATTAGTTAGGTAACGCTTGTAAAAGTACATATAAATTTTAACTAGCGCAAAAGTGGGCGACCAAAGGTTCAACGATGTTAAATAACATTAGAAATTAATTTTAATTGGACTTTAAAAGTTTTTAAATTTAGATAATTGAGCATAAGGTGTTATAATGACATATGTTGCGTAATTAAAATTTATAGCAACAAATTCATTTTAACTATGCTAATAAAAAGATTATGGAAATATTTTGACAAGGAAAGGAGAAGTCGAAATGACATCTTTTTGACATCACTCACAAAAATCAATCGACTTAACTTAGACTTTTATAAAGGTGTAAGACAGGGACTGTTAATGATTATTCCTGCAATAATCGGTTACTTATGTGGTAATTTCCAATTTGGATTATTAGTTGCAACCGGAACACTAGCCCATATTTATGTTTTTAAAGGTCCGTCGCGATCTAAGCTGCGAACTGTAATAATTTGTAATTTAGCGTTTGCAATATGTATGATGCTTGGTACGCTAACAGCCAAAACGCCACTCGTTTTTGGAATGACATTATTAATTGTTACGGTTATACCATTTTATATATTTACTGCCTTAAAAATAGCTGGACCGTCATCGACATTCTTCATTGTGACATTCAGTCTACCCATTAACTTACCTATAGCTCCCGAAGAAGCATTATATAGAGGCTTTGCGATTTTAGTAGGCGGTATACTTGCCACTATGATGGTGTTAATCACGATCGTATTTTCTAAAAACAAAGCTGAAGAACAAGCAATTCAAAATGATTTTAAACTCATATCTAAGTTGTTACACACTTATAATGATAAATCTGCATTTTTACAAGTAGCAAAAACAGCGGTGGATAGTTTTAAAGCATCTGATAAATTATTAATCACTTCTACTTCAAGTAACGATAAATTAAGTAGACGTTTCCAAAAATTATTATTATTACACACATCTGCCCAAGGGATTTATTCTGAACTGTTAGAGTTGAACGCTAAACAAATTCGACCATTGCCAGATGAGTTAATTGAAATGATGGATCATATCATTGCACAACTAGATAATAGTGATGAAAATGTAAGATATTGGCGAAAAGAAGTGACAGTAACAGAGGAATTTCAAAATTTATTCAACCATATATTGAAAATTGATGAAATGGTGCATGCAAATGAAGCGCGTATTGCGTATGAAGCAGACATGCGAAAACCTTTATATAGTAAACGCATTTATCAAAATTTAACATTAGACTCTATTGTTTTTAGAAATACATTGAGATATACAGCGATTATGATGATAGCGATATTTATTGCGTTAATGTTTGATTTTGAAAAAGCATACTGGATACCGTTATCTGCACATACAATATTACTAGGAACATCAACTATACATGCAATCGAGAGAGGTATGGCACGAGGTTTAGGTACTATTTTAGGTGTGTTAGTACTTTCAGTCATATTGTTGTTTTCAATACCAACACCTGTTGCAGTAATTTTAATGGGCATTGCAGCATTGTTTACTGAAGCATTGGTGGGAGTAAATTATGCGATTGCAGTAGTCTTTATTACAATACAAGTTATTTTAATGAACGGATTAGCATCACAGAATTTAACAATTAACATTGCGTTTCCAAGAGTTATTGACGTTGCAATGGGTATTGTGATTGCAATCATAGGTTTATTTGTCCTTGGACAACGTACCGCATCCGCATTGCTTCCTAATGTAATGGCTGAAGTTGTTCGTAAAGAAGCAACGCTCTTCCATTATTTGTTTTCTGAAAACCAATATAAAGATGATGTGTATCAGAAAAACACGGCTATGAACCTATCTGTGAAATTAAATAACATGACGCAAGTTTATAATGCAGCTAATGGTGAATTATTTAGTGATAAGACATTGATTCAAAATTATTATCCTAGCTTATTCGCATTAGAAGAAATTAGCTTTATGTTAAATAGAGCCATGGCTAATGAAGATAGACTTACAATAAATGAACAATTAATGGGCGAGTATTTAGCAACATTTGAAAACATCGCTAAGCATTTCGAATTAAATACAGGATTAGAAATAAAGATATTACCAGATTTACCACAGTATAATTATATTCAATCAGCAATGATGAATATTCAACACAATGGTTTTCGTGAGAGAGACAAGAACGTTTAAAATAAAATATTTATCAGGTCAGACTAACGTTTGTCTGAAGTTATTATGACGGGAGTCTAAAAAATTGTGTTTAATATATTTCATTTTATAATTATGGTGGTATATAACATGAATTATAACATATTGGAGGTTAAGGAAATGCCCTTTACAATGAAAGGTTACCCCGAAAAATGGAAAGAATTTGAAGTAATTAAACGGCAAAAAGCGATAGAAATTGCGAATGCAATGTTAAAAGAAGGATATCTTGAAAAAGATGTTGTTCCTATTGCGGCGAAAAAAGCCAAAGATTGGTATCGAGCGTTATCGAAAGAAGAAATCAAAGCATTAGAAGAAGAGAACTTCGTACAATTCCATACAGCAACAATGGAAAAAGCAGAGGTGGATAGTGAATATGCAACAACTGATAATGAAGAACATATTCAAGAACAATCAAATCAAGATAAATCGTACTTTGATAGCGAATCAATTGGCAACCAAAGTGGTGGCGTTCGACAAAGAGAACCGCTTATGGATGGTGCACATCCAAAAGTTGTGGAATCATTTAAAGACGTATAACATCTCTATCAATTAAGCACTTGTACCTATATAACGGTAACAGGTGTTTTTTTGCGTTAAATCATTTTAAAATTACTTCCTGTAATTGAAGGTTTTGATACATAATTCGGATTGTTTGAGTTTCTTTGTGCTGTTTCAGTATCAGCCCAAAGTTCGATAGTGTATTAGTATTATCTTAATAAAATGTTAGGTACAATAAAGATGATTATATATCGGAGGTTAGTATAAAAATGTATGTAGATCGAAAACCATCACTATATTTAGAGGATTTGCGACATGATTTTAAAAATAGTTTAAGTAAATTTGAAAATGGTGATGAAGCATTTGATACGTTATTAGGTTTCGTAGAGTTAGATCATATTTATTCGTCAGCACTAAAGGAAATAAGCACTAAACTGAGTATTTTAGATGACAATTTCAATCACATTTATAAACACAATCCTATACATCATATGGAGCGACGTGTGAAAGAAATGCGTAGTTTAATAGAAAAGCTTAATCGTAAAGGATTACAGATTAGTGCAGAAACTGCCAAAGAACACATACTGGATATTGCGGGAATTCGCGTAGTATGTAATTACTTAGATGATATTTATTTGATTGAAGAGATGTTGCTTAAACAAGAAGACGTACAATTGATAAAACGTAAAGATTATATTCAGCACCCTAAAGAAAATGGTTACCGCAGTTTACATATCGTTGTATCCATTCCAGTCTTTTTAGCAGAACGCGTTGAGGTATTGCCTGTTGAAATTCAAATTAGAACGATAGGTATGGATATGTGGGCAAGTTTAGAACATAAAATACGTTATAAAAACAATGCAGAGACGGAAAAGTATCGAGATTTACTGAAAGAATGTGCGACAGAGATTACTGAAGTTGAAGATAAATTACAACAAATTCATTCTGAAATAACAGAGTAGACGTTTAGTAGTAGTGTTGCTTAATTTGAGTGATTTTGTAAATCAACATGGTACGAAATCACAAAAATAAGACGCCTAGTATAATAAATTTCTTTAAAATGTAGAAAAAGTACTTGCTCGTGACGTCGGGTCATCAACTATGGTGATTGTAGGAGGTGGAATCTATGTCTAACTATTCGACTGGAGAACTCGCGAAATTATGCAATGTGACAACGCGAACGATTCAATATTATGATCGCAAAGGTATTTTGAAACCACAAGGATTTACAGAAGGAAAGCGTCGTGTGTATACAGAACAACAGCGACAAACATTAGAGTTAATCTTATTGCTTAAAGATTTAGGTTGTGCGTTAAGCGATATAGATATGTTGCTAAAAGGTGAAGGTACTTTGAAGACACTCAATACTTTACTAACTATGAAACAACAAGAAATTAATCAACAAGTCAAACAGCAACAAGCGGTATTAAACAAAATTAAAAATGTTCAATATTACGTAAATAAAGCGTCGACGTCTCCAATCACACATTTAAAAGACATAGAGCATGTCATGAGTAAATCAGCTGAAATGAAAAGTATTCGTCGTAACATTTGGATTAGTGCGGGTATTATAGGAATAATTCAATATTCTAGCATTATAAGTGCAATTTTGATGAAAAATAAATGGCCGTTTCTAATTGCGTTGCCGTTTATGATTGGATACGGCATTGGTGTTACTTTTTATTACCAACAAAAGGTTGCCTATTTATGTCCTAACTGCCAGCATATATTCTCACCATCTTTATGGCAAGTTATCAAAGCGAAACATACTGCTACAACACGTCGATTCGAATGTCCAAACTGTCATGAAACGCATTATTGCATTGAAGTACCTAAAGCGCATATGAGTACAGAACAATTAGAAATATCCCACATACAACATAACAATTAAATCATTCGTGTGATAGTGACCATTCCCTTTAAATTTACATTGAAAAGGGATGGTCACTATTTTAGTACGCGTAAAGAAAGCGCTTGCAAACGATTAAGAACTATATTAACATACTTGTATACAAGTATGTCGTGTAATGAAGGAGTGGCTTTGATGATGTATGGATATCCAGAGAAATGGTTGGAAGGTATGACAACTGGAGAAGGTATCGCGGCAGAATTACGCTTAGGTATTGTGAATGGTCACATAGCTGAAGGTACGTTACTCACTGAAAATCAAATGGCAAAGCAATTTAATGTGAGTCGTTCGCCAATTCGAGATGCATTTAAATTATTGCAACAAAATCAACTCATCCAATTAGAAAGAATGGGTGCACATGTGTTGCCGTTTGGGGAACAAGAAAAGAAAGAAATGTACGATTTGCGACTGATGCTAGAGTCTTTTGCATTTTCAAGAGTTAAAAATCAAGAGCGACTACCTATCGTAAAAGAAATGAAGAAACAACTTGAAATGATGAAAGTGGCAGTAAAATTTGAGGATGCAGAATCATTTACGAAGCATGACTTTGAATTTCATGAAACATTAATCAAAGCATCTAATCATCAATATTTAAACTCATTTTGGAGTCATTTAAAACCAGTAATGATGGCACTCGTTTTAACATCCATGCGACAACGTATGCAACAGAACCCGCAAGATTTTGAACGCATACATCATAATCATCAAGTGTTTATTGATGCAGTGGAACAATACGACAGTCAAATTTTGAAAGAAGCGTTTCACTTAAATTTCGACGATGTTGGTAAAGATATTGAAGGATTTTGGTTGAATTAAAATGAAAGAAAGAAGGATTTGTCATGAAATATATGATTGGTGTCGACATTGGAACGACGAGTACCAAGTCAGTCTTATATGATGAAAATGGAACATTCATCATGAAACATCAAATCGGCTATGATTTACACACACCAAACGTTGATGTCTCAGAAGAAAACCCAGATGAATTATTTGATGCGGTATTAATGACTATTAAATATGTTATGAGAGAATCCAAAGTTAATAAAGATGATATTAAATTTGTGTCATTTAGTGCGCAAATGCATAGCTTGATTGCGATGGATCAGAAACATCAAAGATTAACAAATAATATTACTTGGGCAGATAACCGCGCTGCAAAATATGCAACAGTAATAAATGAAGTGCATGATGGCAATGCGATTTATCAGCGAACAGGTACGCCTATTCATCCTATGTCGCCTTTAGTGAAAATTTTTTGGATGAAACATGAATGGCAAGATGTATTTCAACGTACTGCTAAGTTTGCAGATATTAAAACATACATTTTCTATCATTTATTTGATACATATATCATTGATTATTCAATGGCTTCCGCAACAGGGATGTTTAATTTAGAAACATTAGATTGGGATGTTGGGGCATTAGAATTGCTTGGTATTTCCAAGGAAATGTTGCCGGAATTAGTGCCAACAACGTACGTAATGAAAGGCATGAAAGAACGTTATGCAACATTAATGGGGCTTAATGAAGATACACCGTTTGTTATTGGTGCGAGTGATGGGGTCCTTTCTAATTTGGGTGTCAATAGCGTTGGTAAAGGAGAAGTTGCTGTCACAATCGGTACATCTGGGGCGATTCGTACTGTGATAGATAAACCGCGTACTGATTACAAAGGTAGAATATTTTGTTATGTCTTAACAGAGGACCACTACGTCATCGGAGGTCCTGTAAATAATGGTGGTGTCGTATTGAGATGGTTGCGCGACGAGTTGCTAGCGAGTGAAGTCGAAACTGCGAAACGTCTCGGTGTTGATCCTTATGATGTCTTAACTCAAATTGCAAAGCGTGTTAAACCAGGTGCAGATGGTTTAATATTCCATCCCTATTTAGCTGGAGAACGTGCGCCGCTTTGGAACGCAAATGCAAGAGGTTCATTCTTCGGTTTAACTTTATCTCATAAAAAAGAACATATGATTCGCGCTGCATTAGAAGGTGTTCTTTACAATTTGTATACCGTCTACCTTGCACTCATTGAAGTAATGAATGAAACGCCTAAGATGATAAAAGCAACAGGTGGTTTTGCGAAAAGTGAAGTATGGCGTCAAATGATGTCAGATATATTTGACACAGAGTTAGTGGTTCCTGAAAGCTATGAAAGTTCATGCTTAGGTGCCTGCGTGCTTGGACTTAAAGCTGTAGGTGACATTGAAGATTTTTCAATCGTTTCATCGATGGTCGGTGCTACAAATAATCATATGCCGTTTGAAGAAAATGTCGCTGTTTACCAAGAGCTCGTATCCATTTTTATCAATTTAAGTCGTTCTTTAACAGAGAATTATGAACAAATTGCAGATTTTCAACGCCAACATATGGCTGAAAATAAAACACAATAAATACGTCACTTAAGCATCTTAGATAAAGTTGTTGTGCCATGACTACTATATATTATGTGGAATACGTGCGCGACGACGGTGTTACATTCTATTGAAAAGAGAAAGAGGGGAATGTCATGTTTAACGAAATATGGCCGTTAATCAGTGTTGTTTTAGGTATCGTTATTTTATTAGTATTAATTATTGGGTTTAAATTAAATACATTTATTTCATTAATTATCACATCGATGATTACAGCGTTAATGCTAGGTATACCATTGACTAAAATTATGGAGACGATTGAGAAAGGGATGGGCAGTACGCTCGGCCACATTGCACTAATATTCGGTTTAGGTGCCATACTTGGGAAATTACTTGCTGATGGTGGTGGTGCAACTCGAATTGCAGACACGTTGATTCAAAAATTTGGTCAAAAACATGTACAATGGGCAATGCTTGTTGCAGCATTTATCGTCGGTATTGCATTGTTCTTTGAAGTAGGTTTAGTCTTACTGATTCCATTAGTATTTACAGTAGCAAAACGCGCAAATGTTTCAGTGTTAAAACTAGGACTACCTATGGTAACAGCTTTATCTGTGACACATGGCTTTTTACCACCACATCCAGGACCGGTAGTCATCGCAAAAGAATTAAAGGCAAATGTTGGAGATGTATTACTGTACGGTATGATTATTGCCATTCCAGTTACACTCATTGCAGGACCTATATTTAACAAAGTTGCACAAAAAATGATTCCGTCTGCGTATACACGAGAAGGCGATATTTCAGCGTTAGGTGCACAAAAAGAATTTACGGATCAAGAGATGCCAGGATTTGGTATGAGTTTATTAACTGCAACATTACCAGTCATATTAATGTTAGTGTCTACGATAACGCAACTTGTAACTGGGCATGACAAACCTACAAATCTATTTGAATCTATCATTTATATGATAGGAACAGCAGGGACAGCTATGCTTATTGCAGTATTGTTTGCAATCGTTACGATGGGATTAATGAGAAAGCGTAAGATGAATCATATTATGGAATCAGTGACGAATGCGATTTATCCAATCGGAATGATGTTATTGATTATTGGCGGTGGCGGTACATTTAAACAAGTATTAATTGACGGTGGTGTCGGAAATACAATTGCTAAAATGTTTGAAGGTACAGAGATGTCTCCAATTTTACTAGCATGGATTGTTGCAGCTGTGCTACGTATCGCATTAGGTTCGGCTACAGTAGCTGCGATTTCAACTACAGGTATTGTCTTACCATTATTACAATCATCAGATGTAAATGTTGCATTAGTTGTACTTGCGATAGGTGCAGGTAGTGTGATTTTGTCTCATGTAAATGACGCAGGATTTTGGATGTTTAAAGAATATTTTGGTTTAACAGTAAAAGAAACATTCTTAACATGGTCATTATTAGAAACGATTATTTCCGTTTCAGGTATCATCTTCATTCTATTCATCAGCTTATTTGTTTAACTAAATATTAAGTAAACGTGTTTTTAGGTAATTGCAATATATTGCCTTGAAACACGTTTATTTTTATGCAGAAAATCGTCTGAAATACTCAAAATCCGAACGATATAAAAAGTATATTGGGTATTTTAGAGTAATGAAAGGCGTTTCAAGACATGTTTTTGTGCGTATTGTACAGGCGATAATTATGAAACGTTTAGTATATTGTTTTAAATTAGATAATTATGAATTTAATTTAAAAAATAAGTATAAAAAATACAAGCCTTGTGTGACAAGGGTTTCTGATGACTTGAATACAATTTATAGGTATATTTCAAATAATAAAATTATCAATTAACATAAAATTAATGACAATCTTAACTTTTCATTAACTCGCTTTTTTGTATTGCTTTTAAAAACCGAACAATATAGACTTGCATTTATTAAGTTTAAAAAATTAATGAATTTTGCATTTAAAGGGAGATATTATAGTGAAAAACAATCTTAGGTACGGCATTAGAAAACATAAATTGGGAGCAGCATCAGTATTCTTAGGAACAATGATCGTTGTTGGGATGGGACAAGATAAAGAAGCTGCAGCATCAGAACAAAAGACAACTACAGTAGAAGAAAATGGGAATTCAGCTACTGATAATAAAGTAAACGAAACACAAACAACTACAACTAACGTTAATACTATAGATGAAACACAATCATACAGCGCAACAGCAACAGAACAACCGTCAAACGCAACACAAGTAACAACTGAAAAAGCACCAAAAGCAGTACAAGCACCACAAACTGCACAACCAGCAAATGTAGAAACAGTTAAAGAAGAGGTAGTTAAGGAAGAAGCGAACCCTCAAGTTAAGGAAACGACACAATCTCAAGACAATAGCGGAGATCAAAGACAAGTAGATTTAACACCTAAAAAGGCTACACAAAATCAAGCAGCAGAAACACAAGTTGAAGTGGCACAGCCAAGAACGGTATCAGAAAGTAAACCACGTGTGACAAGATCAGCAGATGTAGCGGAAGCTAAGGAAGCTAGTGACGCGAAAGTGGAAACGGGTACAGATGTGACAAGTAAAGTTACAGTGGAAAGTGGTTCTATTGAGGCACCTCAAGGAAATAAAGTAGAGCCACATGCTGGTCAACGTGTCGTACTGAAATACAAATTGAAATTCGAAAAGGGTTTACACAAAGGAGATTATTTTGATTTCACCTTGTCTAATAATGTAAATACTTATGGAGTTTCAACAGCTAGAAAAGTACCAGAAATCAAAAATGGTTCAGTCGTAATGGCGACAGGTCAACTTCTTGGAAATGGGAAAATTAGGTATACATTTACAGACTATATTGATTATAAAGTAAATGTGACTGCTGATTTAGAAATCAATTTATTTATTGATCCTAAAACTGTACAAAGCAATGGACAACAAACAATAACTTCAACGTTGAATGATAAGGAAACAAAAAACACATTGCCAATAGAATATAATCCAGGAGTAAGTAATAGCTATGCTAATGTAAATGGATCTATTGAAACTTTTGATAAAGGGAACAATAAATTCACTCATGTAGCTTACATAAAACCACAAAATGGGCATAAATCAGATAGCGTTTCAATTACTGGTACACTAACTCAAGGTAGCAAAGCTAATGGAAATGTTCCAACTGTAAAAGTATATGAAGTCTTAAAGGATGCTAAAGAATTACCAGAAAGTGTATATGCAAACATATCAGACTCTACAATGTTTAAAGATGTAACTCAGGAAATGAAAGATAAATTAAAAGTAGAAAATAATGGGAGTTATAAATTAGACATTGAGAAATTAGAAAAAAGTTATGTTATACACTATGATGGTGAATACTTAAGTGGTTCAGATCAAGTGAATTTTAGAACGCATATGTTTGGATATCCAGAACAGCAGTATAAGTACTACTATACTCATTTGGGATACCAACTTACATGGGATAATGGATTAGTTTTATATAGTAACAAAGCAAAAGGTGATGGAACGAATGGAACAATAACAGAATCGAATAATATGACATTTGATGAAGAATATGGAACTGGAGTTATTACAGGTCAATATGATAAGAATTTAGTAACTACTGTTGAAGAAGAATATGATTCTTCAACTCTTGACATTGATTACCACACAGCTATAGATGGTGAAGGTGGTTATGTTGATGGATACATTGAAACAATAGAAGAAACGGATTCATCAGCTATTGATATCGATTACCATACTGCTGTGGATAGCGAAGCGGGTCACGTTGGAGGATACACTGAGTCCTCTGAGGAATCAAATCCAATTGACTTTGAAGAATCTACGCATGAAAATTCAAAACATCACGCTGATGTTGTTGAATATGAAGAGGATACAAACCCAGGTGGTGGCCAAGTAACAACTGAGTCTAACTTAGTTGAATTTGACGAAGAGTCTACAAAAGGTATTGTAACTGGCGCAGTGAGCGACCATACAACAATTGAAGATACGAAAGAATATACAACTGAAAGTAATCTGATTGAACTAGTAGATGAACTACCTGAAGAACATGGTCAAGCACAAGGACCAATCGAGGAAATCACTGAAAACAATCATTATATTTCTCATTCTGGTTTAGGAACTGAAAATGGTCACGGTAATTATGGCGTGATTGAAGAAATCGAAGAAAATAGCCATGTTGATATTAAGAGTGAATTAGGTTATGAAGGTGGCCAAAATAGCGGTAACCAGTCATTCGAGGAAGACACAGAAGAAGATAAACCTAAATATGAACAAGGTGGCAATATCGTAGATATCGATTTCGATAGTGTACCTCAAATTCATGGTCAAAATAAAGGTGATCAGTCATTCGAAGAAGATACAGAGAAAGACAAACCTAAGTATGAACAAGGTGGTAATATCATTGATATCGACTTCGACAGTGTGCCACAAATTCATGGATTCAATAAGCATAATGAAATTATTGAAGAAGATACAAACAAAGATAAACCAAATTATCAATTCGGTGGACACAACATTGTTGATTTTGAAGAAGATACACTTCCGAAAGTAAGCGGTCAAAATGAAGGTCAACAAACGATTGAAGAAGATACAACGCCGCCAACGCCACCGACACCAGAAGTACCGAGTGAGCCGGAAACACCAACACCACCGACGCCGGAAGTACCGAGTGAGCCAGAAACACCAACGCCACCGACACCAGAAGTACCAAGTGAGCCGGAAACACCAACACCGCCAACACCAGAGGTACCAAGTGAGCCGGAAACACCAACACCGCCAACACCAGAGGTACCAGCTGAACCTGGTAAACCAGTACCACCTGCTAAAGAAGAACCTAAAAAACCTTCTAAACCAGTGGAACAAGGTAAAGTAGTAACACCTGTTATTGAAATCAATGAAAAGGTTAAAGCAGTGGCACCAACTAAACAAAAACAATCTAAGAAATCTGAACTACCTGAAACAGGTGGAGAAGAATCAACAAACAAAGGTATGTTGTTCGGCGGAGTATTCAGCATTCTAGGTTTAGCGTTATTACGTAGAAATAAAAAGAATAACAAAGCATAATTAACAAAAATTGACGGGTTTATTTCATAAATTACATGAAGTAAGCCTGTTTTTTTATATTAAATCAAATTTTTAATAGAAAATTAGAGTGTTTTCTGATTGCTTCATTGGTTTATGTCTGATGATTGATAACGAACTGAGAGGTAAAGTTAGAATTTAAAACTAGTTTGTAAGTACAAATTAGATTGAATCAATAAGACAAATTTGATAAATGCAATTATTAACTAGATGCAAATTTAGTGAAATTTAAAATGTCGTCTTGAAATACGGCTGTTTCTGTATAAATAATCATTAAAATCGAACAAAAACCGAACGATATAAAATTATAATGACGTTATTAATACAATGAAAGGCATTTCAGTGACTTTTTAATGATGCATTGTACAGGCGATTATTATGTATGCTTTAGTATATTGCTTTAAATTAGATGAATTTGAATTTAATTTAAAAAGTAAGTATAAAAAATACAAGACTGTTATATCAAGGTATTCAAGAGCTTTGTATGCAATATATATGTGAGTTCCAAATAATAAAAAACTCATTATACATAAAGTTAACAACAATCTTAACTTTTTATTAACTCGCTTTTTTTCATTGCTTTTAAAAACCGAACAATATAGAATTGCATTTATTGAGTTTTAAAAATAAATGAATTTTGCATTTAAGGGAGAATATTATAGTGAAAAGCAATCTTAGATACGGCATAAGAAAACACAAATTGGGAGCGGCCTCAGTATTCTTAGGAACAATTATCGTTGTTGGAATGGGACAAGAAAAAGAAGCTGCAGCATCGGAACAAAACAATACTACAGTAGAGGAAAGTGGGAGTTCAGCTACTGAAAGTAAAGCAAGCGAAACACAAACAACTACAAATAACGTTAATACAATAGATGAAACACAATCATACAGCGTGACATCAACTGAGCAACCATCACAATCAACACAAGTAACAACAGAAGAAGCACCAACAACTGTGCAAGCACCAAAAGTAGAAACTTCGCGAGTTGATTTGCCATCGGAAAAAGTTGCTGATAAGGAAACTACAGGAACTCAAGTTGACACAGCTCAACCAAGTAACTTCTCAGAAATTAAACCAAGAGTGAAAAGATCAGCTGACGTTGCCGTAGTAGCAGGAGAAGCTAAGGCGACAGGTACAGATGTAACAAATAAAGTTACAGTAGAAAATGGTAGTGAAATTGTAGGACATAAACAAGATACGAATGTCGTTAATCCTCATAACGCTGAAAGAGTAACTTTAAAATATAAATGGAAATTCGGTGAAGGAATTAAAGAAGGAGATTATTTTGATTTCACGTTAAGTGATAATGTTGAAACTCACGGTATTTCAACACTGCGTAAAGTTCCAGAAATAAAAAGTACAGATGGTCAAGTTATGGCAATAGGTGAAGTGGTTGAAGAAAGAAAAATTAGATATACTTTTAAAGAGTACGTTAAAGATAAAAAAGATTTAACTGCTGAATTATCTTTAAATCTATTTATTGACCCTACAACAGTGACAAAGCAAGGAAAGCAAAAAGTCGAAGTAACACTAGGTGATAAAACGATTGAAAAAGAGTTCGATATCAAATATTTAGACGGTGTTAAAGATAGAATGGGTGTAACTGTTAATGGTCGAATTGATACTTTGAATAAAGAAGATGGTAAATTTAGCCATTTTGCGTATATAAAACCTAATAACCGATCGTTAAGCTCTGTCACAGTAACTGGTCAAGTAACATCTGGACATAAACAAAATGCTAATAATCCAACAGTCAAAGTATATAAACGCATTGGCTCAGATGAGTTAGCTGAAAGTGTTTATGCAAAGCTTGATGATGCCAGCAAATTTGAAGATGTGACTGAGAAAGTAAATCTATCTTATACAGGAGAAGGCGGATACTCATTCACATTTGATAGTTTAGAAGATAATAATAATTATGTTGTCAAATATGAAGGAGAGTATAATACAAAGGCTAAAGACTTAAACTTTCAAACGAGACTTACAGGTTACCATAACTACTATCCTTACTACCCATATTACCCAGTTCAATTAACTTGGAACAACGGCGTTGCATTTTACTCTAATAACGCTCAAGGCGACGGTAAAGATAAACCAAAGGAACCTATTATAGAACATAGTACTCCTATCGAACTTGAATTTAAATCAGAGCAGCCAGTGAAGAAGCATGAATTGACTGGTACAATCGAAGAAAGTAACGATTCTAAGCCAATTGATTTTGAATATCATACAGCTGTTGAAGGTGTAGAAGGTCATGCAGAAGGTATTATTGAAACTGAAGAAGATTCTATTCATGTGGATTTTGAAGAATCTACACATGAAAATTCAAAACATCACGCTGATGTTGTTGAATATGAAGAGGATACAAACCCAGGTGGTGGCCAAGTAACAACTGAGTCTAACTTAGTTGAATTTGACGAAGAGTCTACAAAAGGTATTGTAACTGGCGCAGTGAGCGACCATACAACAATTGAAGATACGAAAGAATATACAACTGAAAGTAATCTGATTGAACTAGTAGATGAACTACCTGAAGAACATGGTCAAGCACAAGGACCAATCGAGGAAATCACTGAAAACAATCATTATATTTCTCATTCTGGTTTAGGAACTGAAAATGGTCACGGTAATTATGGCGTGATTGAAGAAATCGAAGAAAATAGCCATGTTGATATTAAGAGTGAATTAGGTTACGAAGGTGGCCAAAATAGTGGTGATCAGTCATTCGAGGAAGACACAGAAAAAGACAAACCTAAGTATGAACAAGGTGGTAATATCATTGATATCGACTTCGATAGTGTGCCACATATTCATGGATTCAATAAGCACACTGAAATTATTGAAGAAGATACAAACAAAGATAAACCTAATTATCAATTCGGTGGACACAGTAGTGTTGACTTTGAAGAAGATACACTTCCACAAGTAAGTGGTCATAATGAAGGTCAACAAACGATTGAAGAAGATACAATACCTCCAATCGTGCCACCAACGCCACCGACACCAGAAGTACCAAGCGAGCCGGAAACACCAACACCACCAACACCAGAAGTACCGAGTGAGCCAGGCGAACCAACGCCACCAACACCGGAAGTACCAAGTGAGCCGGAAACACCAGTACCACCAACACCAGAGGTACCAGCTGAACCTGGTAAACCAGTACCACCTGCTAAAGAAGAACCTAAAAAACCTTCTAAACCAGTGGAACAAGGTAAAGTAGTAACACCTGTTATTGAAATCAATGAAAAGGTTAAAGCAGTGGCACCAACTAAACAAAAACAATCTAAGAAATCTGAACTACCTGAAACAGGTGGAGAAGAATCAACAAACAAAGGTATGTTGTTCGGCGGAGTATTCAGCATTTTAGGTTTAGCATTATTACGCAGAAATAAAAAGAATCACAAAGCATAATCAATCTAAAATTGACAGGTTTATTTCATAAATTATATGAAGTAAGCCTGTTTTTTAAAATTAAATCAAATTTCCCAAGAAATAATTACATACTCAATGACACTATGAAGGCGTTCTAATTAGTGTTAAAATGACGTTGATACATAGATTTAATACTTAGGAAAAGGAGCACATTAACTTTGAAAAAAATAAAAAAGGCAATCATTCCCGCTGCTGGTTTAGGGACTAGATTTTTACCAGCAACTAAAGCGATGCCAAAGGAAATGCTTCCTATCTTAGATAAACCCACAATACAATATATCGTTGAAGAAGCTGCAAGAGCTGGAATTGAAGATATTATTATAGTGACAGGTCGCCACAAACGCGCGATTGAAGATCATTTTGATAGTCAAAAAGAATTAGAAATGGTGTTAAAAGAAAAAGGTAAATCTGAATTACTAGAAAAAGTTCAATACTCGACAGAACTTGCGAATATTTTTTATGTAAGGCAGAAAGAACAAAAAGGTTTAGGGCATGCGATTAGTTCTGCGCGTCAATTTATCGGCAATGAACCATTTGCGGTATTATTAGGTGACGATATTGTTGAATCTGAAGTGCCAGCAGTGAAACAGTTGATTGACGTTTATGAAGAAACAGGGCACTCAGTTATAGGTGTCCAAGAAGTTCCGGAAGCAGATACTCATCGTTATGGAATTATTGACCCATTAACTAAAAACGGACGTCAGTATGAAGTGAAAAAGTTTGTTGAAAAGCCAGCACAAGGTACGGCACCATCAAACCTAGCTATTATGGGACGTTATGTATTAACGCCTGAAATTTTCGATTATTTAAAAACGCAAAAAGAAGGCGCAGGTAACGAAATTCAGTTAACAGATGCGATTGAACGTATGAATAATGATAACCAAGTGTATGCATATGACTTCGAAGGCGAACGTTATGACGTTGGAGAAAAATTAGGCTTCGTTAAAACTACCATAGAATATGCATTGAAAGATGACAGTATGCGAGAAGAATTAACACGATTTATTAAAGCATTAGGTTTATAACATTAAAAGCATGATACTCAGTAAAATTGGAACACGAAATGGTGAACTAAATTGAATGAGTGTCATGCTTAATTTATGTGTTGTGATATATAGTAGGGTATTGAAATAATATAAAAACAAAAGAAAGTTAATTATGTATTTTTATTTATACTAAATTGAGAAGTATTATGATTGCTTATTTATTTTATCAAGAGGTAAATCTGTTTAAATTTAAAAGAAAAATTTTCTTGGTTTGAGAATCTTGGAAGTATCTGTGAATATGCTTTTAATAGTGTTATATTGTATTTTATTTATTTTGATTAACACAATCCTTTCATCTGCAAGGGATCGTTCTTTGATTAGCATACCTTTATTATTTAATCTATTAACTGACCTAACAATTTGAGGATACATAAATCTAATACTTTCAAACAAATCTTTTAAATTTAGTATCTCATTTTTTCGAGATGATATTACATATAAGATAGATAAATCAAGAAATGTTAAATTAAATCGATATTTTAAAAAATCTTTTGAGTACATAATGTTCATAAAAAGTATAAAAAATTCTTTGCTATATTTTGGAGCCCATTGATATTTTATGTAGTCTCTTTCCTTATTAAATCCTTTAATTATTTTATCTAACTCATTAATAACACAAGCAATCTTTTTACGTTGTATTGGAGTAACTGAAACAAAAATACGGCGTTCATCTGCTTCGTTTCTAGACTTATTTATAAATCCTTTTTTAGATAGTGACTTAATGTTCTTTACAACATCAGATTGTTTGTAAAGTATGTCACCAATGATTTCTTTTAGTGAAATACTGTGTTCATTTTTGTAATAAAAATATGCTAATATCAACAATTCTTTTAATGATAATTTATATTGTTGCTTTAACTCTTGAGTGAGAAAAAATATGTACGCTTCTACATTTATGAATTTATTGACCTTTTCGAAAGTTTGATAGTCCACCTTACATTCTCCTACTATTTTCTGATGTCCCAATACTTTATATTATTTAAAGTAATATAAAAGCAATCTCTTTTGAAGACATGTTAACCTAAATATTTTTATATATAATATATATAAAATATAAATAACTAAAAATCAAGGAATAACAAATGACAAATTCATTTATTATCCAAAAATAAAAACAATTGAACAAAATCAAAATATAGTGTTATGATTCATTTGTGTTTATAGCTAGCACCACAAACTAAATATATTTGGAGTTATTACTAGTTAAAGACAAATATTATTTGACGTGACAATTAAAAGTAAGGGATGAAGACTTGATGAATGATTTGAAAAGCAAGAGCAATATTAAATTAATGAAAAGAGTATTAACTACATATGAGCTGCGTAAATATTTAAAAAAATATTTTTGTCTTACATTAGATAATTATTTAGTATTAGCATATTTAGATGTATTTAAAAATGATGAAGGTAAATATTTTATGAGAGACATTATAAGTTATATCGGTATAGACCAATCTAGAATTGTTAAAAGCGTAAAAGAATTATCAAAAAAGGGTTACTTGAATAAATGTAGAGACCCACATGATAGTAGAAATGTAATCATTGTTGTTTCTGTAAAACAACACAATTATATTAAAAATCTTTTGAGTGAAATAAATATTAATGAAACATAAAGTATGTTTCGAGATTTTAATATCTTGGTGCAGTTAAATGTATTTTTAAATGCGTTAAGGTATTTTTTATTTTAGAAATTCAATGCTATTGAGTTGATGGGTTTTTCCAACAGATAAGAATGAATTATTCATTGAAAACTAAAAATAATAATTTTATTTGTAGATTGTTTTAAGTGTTTCAATATATAAAATAATTTTATAAAGATAAGTGTTATATTCCATTGTGCAACTCCTATTGTATTTGTAAAATTACATGTAAATTCACTGTAAGTAAAGTGGAAAATATGGAAAAAGGAGTATGCAAATGAGAGATAAGAAAGGACCGGTAAATAAAAGAGTAGATTTTCTATCAAATAAATTGAATAAATATTCAATAAGAAAATTTACAGTTGGAACAGCATCTATTTTAATTGGCTCACTAATGTATTTGGGAACTCAACAAGAGGCAGAAGCAGCTGAAAACAATATTGAGAATCCAACTACATTAAAAGATAATGTCCAATCAAAAGAAGTGAAGATTGAAGAAGTAACAAACAAAGACACTGCACCACAGGGTGTAGAAGCTAAATCTGAAGTAACTTCAAACAAAGACACAATCGAACATGAACCATCAGTAAAAGCTGAAGATATATCAAAAAAGGAGGATACACCAAAAGAAGTAGCTGATGTTGCTGAAGTTCAGCCGAAATCGTCAGTCACTCATAACGCAGAGACACCTAAGGTTAGAAAAGCTCGTTCTGTTGATGAAGGCTCTTTTGATATTACAAGAGATTCTAAAAATGTAGTTGAATCTACCCCAATTACAATTCAAGGTAAAGAACATTTTGAAGGTTACGGAAGTGTTGATATACAAAGCAATCCAGAGGATCTAAAGGTATCTGAAGTCACTCGTTTCAATAATAAAAGTATTGGAAAAAACGAATTGACAGGAGCATTACAATTAAAGAATAAAGTTTCTTTTAAAAATGACTTTGAGTTTAACATTAGAGTAGCTAATAATCATCAATCGGTAACAACTGGCGCTGATGGATGGGGGTTCTTATTTAGTAAAGGTGACGGTAACGAATATTTACAAAAGGGAGGTATATTAGGTCCCAAAGGAATGGAAAATTCAGCAGGATTTAAAATTGATACAGGGTATAATTTTAAAGATCCCATGGATAAAGAAGAGAAACAGGCAGGACAAGGATTTAAAGGGTATGGTACGTTTGTAAAAACAGGTGCTGATGGAACTACAGCAAAGGTTGGAACAAACATACCAACAAGAGGTAAAGCGGATAATTCATTCCAATATGCAGATAATTCTATTGATACAACAGATGGAAAATTCCATGGTCAATTACTTAATAATTTAAAATTAGCGTACAATGAAAAATCGGGGATAATGAGAGCCGAATATGCTGGTAAAATTTGGGAAGCTAATATATCAGATTTGGGATTGGATAAATCTGAAGCATATAACTTTTTAATTACTTCTAGTCAAAGACAGGGAACATCTCAAGGTGTATATGCAAATGGTTGGATGAGAACAGATTTAAATAACTCAACATTTAAACTAACGCCTAATCTAGTTAATAAAACAGAAACAAAAACAGTAGAGATACCGTTCGAGACAAAACGTGAATTTAATCCGAAGTTACAACCTGGTGAAGAGCGAGTGAAACAAGAAGGACAACCAGGAAGTAAGACAATCACAACACCAATCACAGTGAACCCATTAACGGGTGAAAAAGTTGGCGAGGGTCAACCAACAGAAGAGATCACAAAACAACCAGTAGATAAGATTGTAGAGTTTGGTGGCGAGAAAATACCGCAAGGTCATAAAGATATCTTCGATCCAAACTTACCAACAGATCAAACGGAAAAAGTACCAGGTAAACCAGGAATTAAGAATCCAGACACAGGAAAAGTGATCGAAGAGCCAGTGGATGATGTGATTAAACACGGACCAAAAACAGGCACACCAGAAACGAAAACAGTGGAGATACCGTTTGAAACAAAACGTGAGTTTAATCCGAAGTTACAACCTGGTGAAGAGCGAGTGAAACAAGAAGGACAACCAGGAAGTAAGACAATCACAACACCAATCACAGTGAACCCATTAACGGGTGAAAAAGTTGGCGAGGGTCAACCAACAGAAGAGATCACAAAACAACCAGTAGATAAGATTGTAGAGTTCGGTGGCGAGAAAATACCGCAAGGTCATAAAGATATCTTCGATCCAAACTTACCAACAGATCAAACGGAAAAAGTACCAGGTAAACCAGGAATTAAGAATCCAGACACAGGAAAAGTGATCGAAGAGCCAGTGGATGATGTGATTAAACACGGACCAAAAACGGGTACACCAGAAACAAAAACAGTAGAGATACCGTTTGAAACAAAACGTGAGTTTAATCCGAAGTTACAACCTGGTGAAGAGCGAGTGAAACAAGAAGGACAACCAGGAAGTAAGACAATCACAACACCAATCACAGTGAACCCATTAACGGGTGAAAAAGTTGGCGAGGGTCAACCAACAGAAGAGATCACAAAACAACCAGTAGATAAGATTGTAGAGTTCGGTGGCGAGAAAATACCGCAAGGTCATAAAGATATCTTCGATCCAAACTTACCAACAGATCAAACGGAAAAAGTACCAGGTAAACCAGGAATTAAGAATCCAGACACAGGAAAAGTGATCGAAGAGCCAGTGGATGATGTGATTAAACACGGACCAAAAACGGGTACACCAGAAACAAAAACAGTAGAGATACCGTTTGAAACAAAACGTGA
>ERZ1023255.34-NODE-34-length-45387-cov-811.774221_pt1 | contig 45387 bp, 57 predicted proteins | sample MGYA00380459_ERZ1023255 | MGnify/ENA primary metagenome ERZ1023255 (study PRJEB33173, sample SAMEA4830368) | metagenome | study: EMG produced TPA metagenomics assembly of the PRJEB25223 data set... | reverse complement strand
ACCATTCTAATTTAACCGGTTTGAAAGTGAGGTGTGTATATGACTGGTTGGATAAGTATTGATCGCTCAATTCAAAATCATTGGCTATTTAAAGAAAAGAGAACATTTTCAAAGTTCGAAGCATGGATATATTTACTCATGGAAGCGAATCATTCAGAGGCAAAAGTGCCTATAGGAAACCAAATTGTAACCGTTGAAAGAGGACAAAGATTAACATCTATTTTGACCTTGTCTGACCTTTTTAACTGGTCACGATTTAAAGTGAAAACCTTCCTTGACTTACTCGAGAGTGATGGAATGTTAGAAGTCAAAACAACATCAAAATATACCCTTATAACCATTGTCAATTATGACTTTTATCAAAGTGAGCAGGGCAGGAACCAACATCAAAACGACATCAAACCAACATCAAAACAACATCAGTCAAACATCAACCCAACATCAAAACAACATCAAACCAACACAAACAATAATGATAATAAAGATAATAATGAAAAGAATGTGAATAATGAGAAGAAGAAGGTAACCGCCTTCGACTTCTTTCAAGATAACGGATTCGGTTTCATAACTCCTTACAATTTAGACGATTTAAATTACTATCTTGATTCATTTGAAAATGATTCAGATGAAATAGTTACCGCATCACTTAAAATCGCTAAAGACAGAAACAAGGTTACTTGGGGATATGCTAAAAGCATTTTGAATACATGGCTTAATGCAAACTTGAAATCTATTGAACAAGTACGTGCATTTGAAAAGCAACAACTTGAAAGCAAAAAACAAAATTATAAACCTTTCGTTAAACAATCAAAAGAAAAAACACCCAAATGGCTCACAGACAGCACGAGAGAAACGAAAACGCCGGAAGTAGATGAAAACCTTGAGAAAGACAGAGAAGCTTTTATTAAGCGTCTAAATAGCAAATGGGAGTGATTGAAAATGAATGCATTTGATAAATACTATCTATTTGATCATGACGGCAACAAAATGTTTTCAGTTACACCACATTTTAAAGATGGACGGCATTTAGTTGTTGGATTAAAACATACAAAATTCAATGGTCGACGTTGGTACTTAGATGATTATGAATTAAAAACACTTATTGATAATGAACAAATGGAGTTAGGACACCAAACAAGCTTATTTGAATATATATGAGGGATTACATGGAGATAGAAATTAAATTTAACGAAACTTTCGAGGCACCTATGGGCTCGCCTCGACCGCGTTTTAGCACAAAAGGTAGATATGCACACACATATATGCCTACAAAATATACAGAACATAAAAAATATTTACAAAATCAAATGCCAAAGCTAAATCTAGAAAATGCATTAAAAATTGAATTAGAGTTTTACTTTCCATTGCTTAAATCATGGTCGAAGAAAAAGAAAAGCGAAATGGTTGGGCAGTATAAAGTGACTAAGCCGGATATCGACAACTTAATTAAAACGGTATTAGATGCTTGTAATGGCCATGTATGGAAAGACGATAACCAAATTACAGAAATAACTAGCTCAAAGCGTTATGGAATTGAGCCCAAAATAATCATACGAATAGAAGAAATATAAGAGGTGGATAAAATGGCGAGAAAAGCAAGGATTGTAACAATAAACGATAAACCTTATAGGTTCAGTAAATTTGAAATGGAATTAATAGAAAGTCACGGTATAACCGCTGGAATGGTTTCTAAGAGAGTAAAAGACGGTTGGGAACTACATGAAGCAATGGACGCACCAGAAGGTACGCGTTTAAGCGAGTACAGAGAAAAGAAAACAATAGAAAGACTGGAACAAGCTAGACTCGAACGCAAATTGGAAAGAAAGCAAAAGAAAGAGGCTGAGCTAAGAAGAAAGAAGCCACATTTGTTTAATGTACCACAGAAACATTCACGTGATCCGTACTGGTTTGATACTACTTATAACCAAATGTTTAAGAAATGGCAGGAAGCATAAATGCCTAAAACCGATAGCGCATGTAAAGAATACTTAAACCAATTTTTCGGATCTAAGAGATATCTGTATCAGGATAACGAACGAGTGGCACATATCCATGTAGTGAACGGCACTTATTACTTTCATGGGCATATCGTGCCAGGTTGGCAAGGCGTGAAAAAGACATTTGATACAGCAGAAGAGCTCGAAACATATATAAAGCAACATGGTTTGGAATACGAGGAACAGAAGCAACTAACTTTATTTTAGAGGAGATGAAAATGATGAGAATTAAAACTGCAAGCATAGAGGTCGAAAAAGTGGAGGTAGTAGTATGATGCCGAAATATCGAGTGTGGGACGAATATACAGGAAGAATACACGATGTTGTAGGATTCGACTTCATTGAGACTGAAGTTCACTATGAAAACTACGCGGAAGCAGAAGCTTTAATACATACAAGAGATTTTAAAGATGTAGAACTTATGCAAAGTACAGGACTTAAAGACAAAAACAACAACGAAATATATGCGGGAGATATAGTTGAGTTTGAAGATGAAATATTAGAGATGCCAGACGATGAATCTGTAATAGGAACAATTAATAGAGCAGTAATATCTATTGATGTTGTAAATGGTATTCAATTAAAAGATTTTATGTTTGAGGGCGCAGTCTCCGAAAATGATTACTTTGAGTATATAGACATAAAATCCTTCCTTAGATATGACTGTGAGGTTAAAGGCAACATATTTGAATCATCACATTTATTGGAGGTAACAGAATGAACTATGAAACAGGGGTCCAACTAGGTGTAATGGACGCTAGGTTGAAGAAGATGAGAAAACAACGTGATGAGTACAAGAAGCAACGAGATGAGCTTATTGGGGATATAGGTAAGTTAAGAGAACGTAACAAAGATCTAGAGAAGAAAGCAAGCGCATGGGATAGGTATTGCAAGAGCGTTGAAAAAGATTTAATAAACGAATTCGGCAACGATGATGAAAGAGTTAAATTTGGGATGGAATTAAACAATAAAATTTTTACGGAGGATGACACAAATGGATAACCGTGAACAAATAGAACAATCAGTGATCAGTGCTAGTGCGTATAACGGCAATGACACAGAGGGATTGATAAAAGAGATTGAGGACGTGTATAAGAAAGCACAAGCGTTTGATGAAATACTTGATGGAATGACAAATGCTATTCAACATTCAGTTAAAGAAGGTATTGAACTTGATGAAGCAGTAGGGATTATGGCAGGTCAAGCTGTCTATAAATATGAGGAGGAGCAGGAAAATGAAAAAATTTAATGTTCAAATCACATACACTGGCATGATTGAAGAGACTATCGAGGCTGAAAGTTTAGAAGAAGCAGAAAATGAGGCGCGTGATATTGCGATGATGGAAGTACCATTTGATTGTGATGAATATGAAATTAATGTAGAGGAGAAAGAATAATGACTAACACATTAACAATTGATCAGTTACAAGAGTTATTACAAATACAAAAGGAGTTCGACGATAGAATACCAACGCTGAACTTACGAGATAGCAAAATAGCATATGTAGTTGAATTCTTTGAATGGTTTAATACATTGGAAACGTTTAAGAACTGGAAGAAGAAACCAGGTAAGCCGTTAGACGTACAACTTGATGAATTAGCTGACATGTTGGCGTTTGGATTGAGTATTGCGAATCAAGTAGGAGTGTCATCAGAAGAGATAAAAGAAGCGATTGAATCAAGTTTTAAAGATACAGAATTTCACAAAATGTTTAATTTTAAAGATAAAGAATTTGCTCAAGACGCAGTTGTTAGTACACCACAGATAATATTCAAAGAATTTTATCCCGACCAACAAGCAATTGTTATAGTGATAGACATAGCTTACAACTTATATTCTATCGACCAACTCATTGACGCATACAAAAAGAAAATGAAAAGGAACCACGAAAGACAAGATGGAACAGCAGACGCAGGAAAAGGATACGTGTAAAGACATCTTAGATCGAGTCAAGGAGGTTTTGGGGAAGTGAGCGACATGTTAGAAATATTTTTAATAGGGTTTGGCGTTTATCTCTTTTATCGCATAGCAATTATTTTTCTTAAGAGTAAAAAGACTATACACACAAACATATATGAAATGTTAATGCTTGCTACTATCTTTATGATATCTACATTTGCTTATAAACATCAAAAGACGCATATCTTAATAGCATTTTTAGTAATGTTTTTTATGAGTAAGCTCAAACAAGTTCAAGGGAGCTATGAGGAATGACACAATACTTAGTCACAACATTCAAAGATTCAACAGGACGTAAACATACACACATAACTAAAGCTAAGAGTAATCAAAGGTTTACAGTTGTTGAGGCAGAGAGTAAAGAAGAAGCGAAAGAGAAGTACGAGAAACAAGTTAAAAGGGATGCAGTTATTAAAGTGGGTCAGTTGTTTGAAAATATAAGGGAGTGTGGGAAATGATTAAAAAACTTAAAAATATGGATGGGTTCGACATCTTTATTGTTGGAATACTGTCATTATTCGGTATAACCGCATTGCTACTTGTTGTCGCATTGCCTATCTATACAGTGGCTAGTTACCAAAACAAAGAAGTACATCAAGGGACAATTACAGATAAATATAACAAAAGACAAGATAAAGAGGACAAATTCTATATTGTATTAGATGATAAACAAGTCATCGAAAACTCAGACTTATTCTTCAAAGGAAAGTTTGATAGCGCAGACATACAAGCTAGGTTAAAAGTAGGTGATAAAGTAAAAGTTAAGACGATTGGATATAGAATACACTTTTTAAATTTATATCCGGTCTTATACGAAGTAAAGAAGGTAGATAAAAAATGATTAAGCAAATACTAAGATTATTATTCTTACTAGCGATGTATGAGTTAGGTAAGTATGTAACTGAGCAAGTATATATTATGATGACGGCTAATGATGATGTAGAGGCGCCGAGTGATTACGTCTTTCGAGCGGAGGTGAGTGAATAATGAGAATATTTATTTATGATTTGATCGTTTTGCTGTTTGCTTTCTTAATATCCATATATATTATTGATGATGGAGTGATAATAAATGCATTAGGAATTTTTGGTATGTATAAAATTATAGATTCCTTTTCAGAAAATATTATAAAGAGGTAGATAAAAATGAACGAGCAAATAATAGGAAGCATATATACTTTAGCAGGAGGTGTTGTGCTTTATTCAGTTAAAGAGATTTTTAGGTATTTTACAGATTCTAACTTACAACGTAAAAAAATCAATTTAGAACAAATATATCCGATATATTTAGATTGTTTTAAAAAGGCTAAAAAGATGATTGGAGCTTATATTATTCCAACAGAACAGCATGAATTTTTAGATTTTTTTGATATTGAAGTCTTTAATAATTTAGATAAGCAAAGTAAAAAAGCGTATGAAAATGTTATTGGATTTAGACAAATGATTAATTTATCAAATAGAGTTAAGGCAATGGAAGATTTTAAGATGAGTTTCAACAATGAATTTAGTACAAATCAGATTTTTTTTAATCCTTCTTTTGTTATGGAAACAATTGCTATTATAAATGAATATCAAAAAGATATATCTTATTTAAAAAATATAATTAATAAAATGAATGAAAATAGAGCTTATAATCATATTGATAGTTTTATCACTTCAGAGTACCGACGAAAAATAAACGATTATAATCTTTATCTTGATAAATTTGAAGAACAGTTTAGTCAAAAGTTTAAAATAAACAGAACTTCGATAAAAGAAAGAATTATTATTAATTTAAACAAGAGGAGATTTAAATGATGTGGATTACTATGACTATTGTATTTGCTATATTGCTATTAGTTTGTATCAGTATTAATAGTGATCGTGCAAGAGAGATACAAGCACTCAGATATATGAATGATTATCTACTTGATGAAGTAGTTAAAACTAAAGGATACAACGGGTTAGAAGAATACAGGATTGAATTGAAGCGAATGAATAACGATATTAAAAAGTAATTTATATTATCGGAGGTATTGCATTGAATGATAAAGATTGAGAAACACGATATCAAAAAGCTTGAAGAATACATTCAGCACATCGATAACTATCGAAGAGAGTTGAAGATGCGAGAATATGAATTACTTGAAAGTCATGAACCAGATAATGCGGGAGCTGGCAAAAGTAATTTGCCGGGTAACCCGATTGAACGATGTGCAATAAAGAAGTTTAGTGATAACAGGTACAATACATTAAGAAATATAGTTAACGGTGTAGATAGATTGATAGATGAAAGTGATGAGGATACGCTTGAGTTATTAAGGTTTAGATATTGGGATTGTCCTATTGGTTGTTATGAATGGGAAGATATAGCACATTACTTTGGTACAAGTAAGACAAGTATATTACGTAGAAGGAATGCACTGATCGATAAGTTAGCAAAGTATATTGGTTATGTGTAGCGGACTTTTACCCTATGTAAGTCCGCATTAAAACAGTTTATTATGTTAGTATCAGATTAATATTTAAAGTTATTAAATGCTAATACGACGCATGAACAAGAGGCGCATCACTATGTGATGTGTCTTTTTATTTATGAGGTATGAACATGTTCAAACTAATAGTAAATACATTACTACACATCAAGTATAGATGCGTCTTGATACTACTTAAGTTATATAAGGTGAAACATTATGATGACTAAAGACGAACGCATACGATTCTATAAGTCTAAAGAATGGCAAACAACAAGAAAAAGAGTGCTAGAAAGAGATAATTATGAATGTCAACAATGTAAGAGAGACGGCAAGTTAACGACATATGACAAAAGCAAGCGTAAGTCGTTGGATGTAGATCATATATTATCGCTAGAACATCATCCGGAGTTTGCTCATGACTTAAACAATTTAGAAACACTGTGTATTAAATGTCACAACAAAAAAGAAAAGAGATTTATAAAAAAAGAAAATAAATGGAAAGACGAAAAATGGTAAATACCCCCGGGTCAAAAAAATCAAAAGCGATCAAAATACTTGGGGAACGGGCAGGGGCTCGACTTCGCGATAATTTTAAAAATCCATGTATAACCCCCCCTCTTATAACCATTTTAAGGCAGGTGATGAAATGGAGATTATAGTTGATGAAAACTTAGTGCTTAAAGAAAAAGAAAGGCTGCAAGTATTATATAAAGACATACCTAGCAATAAATTAAAAGTAGTTGATGGTTTAATTATTCAAGCAGCAAGGCTACGTGTAATGCTTGATTACATGTGGGAAGACATAAAAGAAAAAGGTGACTATGATTTATTTACTCAATCTGAAAAGGCGCCACCATATGAAAGGGAAAGACCAGTAGCCAAACTATTTAATGCTAGAGATGCTGCATATCAAAAAATAATCAAACAATTATCGGATTTATTGCCCGAAGAGAAAGAAGACACAGAAACGCCATCTGATGATTACCTATGATTAGTAATAAATACGTTGATGAATATATAAATTTGTGGAAACAAGGAAAGATAATTTTAAATAAAGAAAGAATTGATCTCTTTAATTATCTACAAAAACATATATATTCACGAGATGATGTATATTTTGATGAACAGAAAATCGAGGATTGTATCAAATTTATTGAAAAATGGTATTTTCCAACATTACCATTTCAAAGGTTTATCATAGCTAATATATTTCTTATAGATAAAAATACAGATGAAGCTTTCTTTACAGAATTTGCTATTTTCATGGGACGTGGAGGCGGGAAAAACGGTCTAATAAGTGCTATTAGTGATTTTCTTTCTACGCCCTTACACGGAGTTAAAGAATATCACATCTCCATTGTTGCTAATAGTGAAGATCAAGCAAAAACATCGTTTGATGAAATCAGAACCGTTTTAATGGATAACAAACGAAATAAGACGGGTAAAACGCCAAAAGCTCCTTATGAAGTTAGTAAAGCAAAAATAATAAACCGTGCAACTAAATCGGTTATTCGATATAACACATCAAACACAAAAACCAAAGACGGTGGACGTGAGGGGTGTGTTATTTTTGATGAAATTCATTATTTCTTTGGTCCTGAAATGGTAAACGTCAAACGTGGTGGATTAGGTAAAAAGAAAAATAGAAGAACGTTTTATATAAGTACTGATGGTTTTGTTAGAGAGGGTTATATCGATGCAATGAAGCACAAAATTGCAAGTGTATTAAGTGGCAAGGTTAAAAATAGTAGATTGTTTGCTTTTTATTGTAAGTTAGACGATCCAAAAGAAGTTGATGACAGACAGACGTGGGAAAAGGCGAACCCAATGTTACATAAACCGTTATCAGAATACGCTAAAACACTGCTAAGTACGATTGAAGAAGAATATAACGATTTACCATTCAACCGTTCAAATAAGCCCGAATTCATGACTAAGCGAATGAATTTGCCTGAAGTTGACCTTGAAAAAGTAATAGCACCATGGAAAGAAATACTAGCGACTAATAGAGAGATACCAAATTTAGATAATCAAATGTGTATTGGTGGTTTAGACTTTGCAAACATTCGAGATTTTGCAAGTGTAGGGCTATTATTCCGAAAAAACGATGATTACATTTGGTTAGGACATTCGTTTGTAAGACAAGGGTTTTTGGATGATGTCAAATTAGAACCTCCTATTAAAGAATGGGAAAAAATGGGATTATTGACCATTGTCGATGATGATGTCATTGAAATTGAATATATAGTTGATTGGTTTTTAAAGGCTAGAGAAAAATATGGGCTTGAAAAAGTCATAGCTGATAATTATAGAACTGATATTGTAAGACGTGCGTTTGAGGATGCTGGCATAAAACTTGAAGTACTTAGAAATCCAAAAGCAATACATGGATTACTTGCACCACGTATCGATACAATGTTTGCGAAACATAACGTAATATATGGAGACAATCCTTTGATGCGTTGGTTTACTAATAATGTTGCAGTAAAGGTTAAACCCGATGGTAATAAAGAATATATTAAAAAAGATGAAAATAGAAGAAAAACCGATGGGTTCATGGCTTTTGTTCACGCATTATATAGAGCAGACGATATAGTAGACAAAGACATGTCTAAAGCGCTTGATGCATTAATGAGTATAGATTTCTAATAGAGGAGGTGAGACATGAGTATTCTAGAAAAGATATTTAAAACTAGGAAAGATATAACATATATGCTTGATTTAGATATGATAGAAGATCTATCACAACAAGCGTATGTGAAACGTTTAGCGCTTGATAGTTGTATTGAATTTGTTGCGCGAGCTGTCGCTCAAAGTCATTTTAAAGTATTGGAAGGTAATAGAATTCAAAAGAATGATGTTTACTACAAGTTAAATATAAAACCAAATACTGACTTATCAAGCGATAGTTTTTGGCAACAAGTTATATATAAACTAATTTATGATAACGAGGTTTTAATCGTAGTAAGTGACAGCAAAGAATTACTTATCGCAGATAGCTTTTACAGAGAAGAGTACGCTTTGTATGATGATATATTCAAAGATGTAACGGTTAAAGATTATACTTATCAACGTACTTTCACAATGCAAGAGGTCATATATTTAAAGTACAACAACAATAAAGTGACACACTTTGTAGAAAGTCTATTCGAAGATTACGGGAAAATATTCGGAAGAATGATAGGTGCACAATTAAAAAACTATCAAATAAGAGGGATTTTGAAATCTGCCTCTAGCGCATATGACGAAAAGAATATAGAAAAATTACAAGCGTTCACAAATAAATTATTCAATACTTTTAATAAAAATCAACTAGCAATCGCGCCTTTGATAGAAGGTTTTGATTATGAGGAATTATCTAATGGTGGTAAGAATAGTAACATGCCTTTTTCTGAATTGAGTGAGCTAATGAGAGATGCAATAAAAAATGTTGCGTTGATGATTGGTATACCTCCAGGTTTGATTTACGGAGAAACAGCTGATTTGGAAAAAAACACGCTTGTATTTGAGAAGTTCTGTTTAACACCTTTATTAAAAAAGATTCAGAACGAATTAAACGCGAAACTCATAACACAAAGCATGTATTTGAAAGATACAAGAATAGAAATTGTCGGTGTGAATAAAAAAGACCCACTTCAATATGCTGAAGCAATTGACAAACTTGTAAGTTCTGGTTCATTTACAAGGAATGAGGTGCGGATTATGTTAGGTGAAGAACCATCAGACAATCCTGAATTAGACGAATACCTGATTACTAAAAACTACGAAAAAGCTAACAGTGGTGAAAATGATGAAAAAGAAAAAGATGAAAACACTTTGAAAGGTGGTGATGAAGATGAAAGCGGAGATTAAAGGCGTCATCGTTTCCAACGAAGATAAATGGGTTTACGAAATGCTTGGTATGGATTCGACTTGTCCTAAAGATGTTTTAACACAACTAGAATTTAGTGATGAAGATGTTGATATTATAATTAACTCAAATGGTGGTAACCTAGTAGCTGGTAGTGAAATATATACACATTTAAGAGCTCATAAAGGCAAAGTGAATGTTCGTATCACAGCAATAGCAGCAAGTGCGGCATCGCTTATCGCAATGGCTGGTGACCACATCGAAATGAGTCCGGTTGCTAGAATGATGATTCACAATCCTTCAAGTATTGCGCAAGGAGAAGCGAAAGATCTAAATCATGCTGCAGAAACATTAGAACATGTTGGTCAAATAATGGCTGAGGCATATGCGGTTAGAGCTGGTAAAAACAAACAAGAACTTGTAGAAATGATGGCTAGGGAAACGTGGCTAAATGCTGATGAAGCCATTGAACAAGGTTTTGCGGATAGTAAAATGTTTGAAAACGACAATATGCAAATTGTAGCAAGCAATACACAAGTGTTATCGAAAGATGTATTAAATCGTGTAACAGCTTTGGTAAGTAAAACGCCAGAGGTTAACATTGATATTGACGCAATAGCAAATAAAGTAATTGAAAAAATAAATATGAAAGAAAAGGAATCAGAAATCGATGTTGCAGATAGTAAAGTATCAGCAAATGGATTTTCAAGATTCCTTTTTTAATACAAAAAATAGGAGGTCATAAAATGACTATAAATTTATCGGAAACATTCGCAAATGCGAAAAACGAATTTATTAATGCAGTAAACAACGGTGAACCGCAAGAAAGACAAAATGAATTGTACGGTGACATGATTAACCAACTATTTGAAGAAACTAAATTACAAGCAAAAGCAGAAGCTGAAAGAGTTTCTAGTTTACCTAAATCAGCACAATCTTTGAGTGCAAACCAAAGAAGTTTCTTCATGGATATCAATAAAAACGTTAACTATAAAGAAGAAAAACTTTTGCCAGAAGAAACAATTGATAGAATTTTTGAAGATTTGACGACGAATCATCCGTTATTAGCTGATTTAGGTATTAAAAACGCTGGTTTGCGTTTGAAGTTCTTAAAATCTGAAACTTCTGGCGTAGCCGTTTGGGGTAAAATCTATGGTGAAATTAAAGGTCAATTAGATGCTGCGTTCAGTGAAGAAACAGCAATTCAAAATAAATTGACAGCGTTTGTTGTTTTACCAAAAGATTTAAATGATTTTGGTCCTGCGTGGATTGAAAGATTTGTTCGTGTTCAAATCGAAGAAGCATTTGCAGTGGCGCTTGAAACTGCGTTCTTAAAAGGTACTGGTAAAGACCAACCAATCGGCTTAAACCGTCAAGTACAAAAAGGTGTATCGGTAACTGAGGGTGCTTATCCAGAGAAAGAAGAACAAGGTACGCTTACATTTGCTAATCCGCGCGCTACGGTTAATGAATTGACGCAAGTGTTTAAATACCACTCAACTAACGAGAAAGGTAAATCAGTAGCGGTTAAAGGTAATGTAACAATGGTTGTTAATCCGTCCGATGCTTTTGAGGTTCAAGCACAGTATACACATTTAAATGCAAATGGCGTATATGTTACTGCTTTACCATTTAATTTGAATGTTATCGAGTCTACAGTCCAAGAAGCAGGTAAGGTTTTAACGTACGTTAAAGGTTTATATGATGGTTATTTAGCTGGTGGTATTAATGTTCAGAAATTTAAAGAAACACTTGCGTTAGATGATATGGATTTATACACTGCAAAACAATTTGCTTACGGCAAAGCGAAAGATAATAAAGTTGCTGCTGTTTGGAAATTAGATTTAAAAGGACATAAGCCAGCTTTAGAAGGTACCGAAGAAACACTATAAAATTTTATGAGGTGATAAAATGGTGAAATTTAAAGTTGTTAGAGCTTTTAAAGACATAGAGCACAATCAACACAAGTACAAAGTAGGGGAGTTGTATCCAGCTGAAGGGTATAACAATCCTCGTGTTGAATTGTTGACAAATCAAATCAAAAATAAGTACGACAAAGTTTATATCGTACCTTTAGATAAGCTGACAAAACAAGAATTATTAGAACTATGCGAATCATTACAAAAAAAAGCGTCTAGTTCAATGGTTAAAAGTGAAATCGTCGACTTATTGAATGGTGAAGACAATGACGATTGATGATTTGCTTGTCAAATTTAAATCACTTGAAAAGATTGACCATAATTCAGAGGATGAGTACTTAAAGCAGTTGTTAAAAATGTCGTACGAGCGTATAAAAAATCAGTGCGGAGTTTTTGAATTAGAGAATTTAATAGGTCAAGAATTGATACTTATACGCGCTAGATATGCTTATCAAGATTTATTAGAACACTTCAACGATAATTACAGACCTGAAATAATAGATTTTTCGTTATCTCTAATGGAGGTATCAGAAGATGAAGAAAGTGTTTAAAAAACCTAGAATTACAACTAAACGTTTAAATACTCGTGTTCATTTTTATAAGTATACTGAAAATAATGGTCCAGAAGCTGGAGAAAAAGAAGAAAAATTATTATATAGCTGTTGGGCGAGTATTGATGGTGTCTGGTTACGTGAATTAGAACAAGCTATCTCAAACGGAACCCAAAATGACATTAAATTGTATATTCGTGATCCGCAAGGTGATTATTTACCCAGTGAAGAACATTATCTTGAAATTGAATCAAGATATTTCAAAAATCGTTTGAATATAAAGCAAGTATCACCAGATTTGGATAATAAAGACTTTATTATGATTCGTGGAGGATATAGTTCATGAGTGTGAAAGTGATAGGTGATAAAGCATTAGAAAGAGAATTAGAAAAACGTTTTGGCATAAAAGAGATGGTAAAAGTTCAAGATAAGGCGTTAATAGCTGGTGCTAAGGTAATTGTTGAAGAAGTAAAAAAACAACTAAAGCCCTCAAAAGATACGGGAGCATTAATTAATGAGGTAAGTTTTAGTAAACCTGAATGGATAAACGGAAAACGTACAATTACTGTTCATTGGCGAGGTTCTAAAGACCGTTATAAAATCGTACATTTAATTGAATATGGACACGTTCAAAAAGGAACAGGTAAATTTATCAAACCTAAAGCTATGGGCGGTGTTAATAGAGCAATAAGACAAGGGCAAAATAAGTATTTTGAGACGCTAAAAAGGGAGTTGAAAAAATTGTGATTGATATTTTGTACAAAGTTCATGAAGTGATTAGTCAAGACAGAATTATTAGAGAGCACGTAAATATCAATAATATTAAGTTCAATAAATACCCTAATGTAAAAGATACTGATGTACCTTTTATTGTTATTGACGATATCGACGACCCAATACCTACAACTTATACTGACGGAGATGAGTGTGCATATAGTTATATTGTCCAAATAGATGTTTTTGTTAAGTACAATGATGAATATAATGCGAGAATCATAAGAAATAAGATATCTAATCGCATTCAAAAGTTATTATGGTCTGAACTAAAAATGGGAAATGTTTCAAATGGAAAACCGGAATATATAGAAGAATTTAAAACATATAGAAGCTCTCGCGTTTACGAGGGCATTTTTTATAAGGAGGAAAATTAAATGGCGGTAAAACATGCAAGTGCGCCAAAGGCGTATATTAACATTACTGGTTTAGGTTTCGCTAAATTAACGAAAGAAGGCGCGGAATTAAAATATAGTGATATTACAAAAACAAGAGGATTACAAAAAATTGGTGTTGAAACTGGTGGAGAACTAAAAACAGCTTATGCTGATGGCGGTCCAATTGAATCAGGGAATACAGACGGAGAAGGTAAAATCTCATTACAAATGCATGCGTTCCCTAAAGAGATTCGCAAAATTGTTTTTAATGAAGATTATGATGAAGATGGCGTTTACGAAGAGAAACAAGGTAAACAAAACAATTACGTAGCTGTATGGTTCAGACAAGAGCGTAGAGACGGTACATTTAGAACAGTTTTATTACCTAAAGTTATGTTTACAAATCCTAAAATCGATGGAGAAACGGCTGAGAAAGATTGGGATTTCTCAAGTGAAGAGGTTGAAGGTGAGGCACTTTTCCCTTTAGTTGATAATAAAAAGTCAGTACGTAAGTATATCTTTGATTCAGCTAACATGACAAATCATGATGGAGACGGTGAAAAAGGCGAAGAGGCTTTCTTAAAGAAAATTTTAGGCGAAGAATATACTGGAAACGTGACAGAGGGTAACGAAGAAACTTTGTAACAAAACCGGCTTCATCGGAAACTGCGGTAAAGTCGGTTAATATACCAGATAGCATTAAAACACTTAAAGTTGGCGACACATACGATTTAAATGTTGTAGTAGAGCCATCTAATCAAAGTAAGTTATTGAAATACACAACAGATCAAACGAATATTGTATCAATCAATAGTGATGGTCAAGTTACTGCGGAAGCACAAGGCATTGCTACGGTTAAAGCAACAGTTGGTAATATGAGTGACACTATAACAATAAATGTAGAAGCATAAGAGGGGGCAACCCCTCTATTTTATTTGAAAATAAGGAGAGTATTATAAAATGGCAAAATTAAAACGTAACATTATTCAATTAGTAGAAGACCCGAAAGCAAATGAAATTAAATTACAAACGTACTTAACACCACACTTCATTTCATTTGAAATTGTATACGAAGCAATGGATTTAATCGATGATATTGAGGACGAAAATAGCACGATGAAACCAAGAGAAATCGCTGACAGATTGATGGATATGGTTGTAAAAATTTACGATAACCAATTCACAGTTAAAGACCTAAAAGAACGTATGCATGCACCTGATGGAATGAATGCACTTCGTGAACAAGTGATTTTCATTACTCAAGGTCAGCAAACTGAGGAAACTAGAAATTTTATCCAGAACATGAAATAAAGCCTGAAGATTTAACATATAAAGCAATGTTGAAAAATATGGATACTCTCATGATGGACTTAATTGAAAATGGTAAAGACGCTAACGAAGTTTTAAAAATGCCATTTCATTATGTACTTTCCATATATCAAAATAAAAACAATGACATTTCTGAAGAAAAAGCAGAGGCTTTAATTGATGCGTTTTAACCTTAACCGTTTGGTTAGGGTTATTTTTTTGAACTTTTTTAGAAAGGAGGTAAAAAATGGGAGAAAGAATAAAAGGTTTATCTATAGGTTTGGATTTAGATGCAGCAAATTTAAATAGATCATTTGCAGAAATCAAACGAAACTTTAAAACTTTAAATTCTGACTTAAAATTAACCGGTAACAACTTCAAATATACCGAAAAATCAACTCATAGTTACAAACAAAGGATTAAAGAACTTGATGGAACTATCACAGGTTATAAGAAAAACGTTGATGATTTAGCCAAGCAATATGGCAAGGTATCTCAAGAACAGGGCGAAAACAGCGCGGAAGCTCAAAAATTACGACAAGAATATAACAAACAAGCAAATGAGCTGAATTTTTTAGAAAAAGAACTAGAAAAAACAACAACTGAGTTTGAAGAGTTCAAAAAAGCTCAAGTTGAAGCTCAAAGAATGGCAGAAAGTGGCTGGGGAAAAACCAGTAAAGTTTTTGAAAGTATGGGACCTAAATTAACAAAAATGGGTGATGGTTTAAAATCCATTGGTAAAGGTTTGATGATTGGTGTAACTGCACCTGTTTTAGGTATTGCAGCAGCATCAGGAAAAGCTTTTGCAGAAGTTGATAAAGGTTTAGATACAGTTACCCAAGCAACAGGAGCAACCGGCGGAGAGCTTAAGAAGTTGCAGAATTCATTTAAAGATGTTTATGGCAACTTTCCAGCAGACGCTGAGACTGTAGGCGGTGTTTTAGGGGAAGTTAACACAAGGTTAGGTTTCACTGGCAAAGAACTTGAGAGTGCCACAGAGTCATTCTTGAAATTTAGTCACATAACAGGTTCTGACGGCGTACAAGCCGTTCAATTAATTACGCGTGCAATGGGTGATGCAGGTATTGAAGCTGATGAGTATCAAAGTGTACTTGATATGGTAGCGAAAGCAGCACAGGCTAGCGGTATAAGTGTTGATACATTAGCTGATAGCATTACTAAATACGGTGCTCCAATGAGGGCTATGGGCTTTGAGATGAAAGAATCAATCGCTTTATTCTCTCAATGGGAGAAATCAGGTGTTAATACTGAAATAGCCTTCAGTGGTTTGAAAAAAGCTATATCCAATTGGGGTAAAGCGGGTAAAGACCCAAGAGAAGAATTTAAGAAGACATTAGCAGAAATTGAAAGGACACCGGATATAGCTAGCGCAACAAGTTTAGCGATTGAAGCATTTGGTGCAAAAGCAGGTCCTGATTTAGCAGATGCTATTAAAGGCGGTCGCTTTAGTTACCAAGAGTTCTTAAAAACTATCGAAGATTCGCAAGGAACGGTCAATCAGACATTTAAAGATTCTGAAAGTGGCTCCGAAAGATTTAAAGTAGCAATGAATAAACTTAAATTAGTAGGTGCTGATGTATGGGCTTCTATTGAAAGTGCGTTTGCTCCAGTCATGGAAGAATTAATCAAAAAGCTATCTGTAGCAGTTGATTGGTTTTCAAGTTTAAGTGATGGATCTAAAAGGTCGATTGTTATATTCGGTGGTATTGCTGCTGCAATTGGTCCTGTAGTTTTTGGATTAGGTGCATTCATAAGCACAATTGGCAACGCAGTAACTGTATTAGCTCCATTATTAGCTAGTATTGTAAAGGCTGGCGGATTGATTAGTTTTTTATCAACTAAAGTGCCTATTTTAGGAACAGTCTTCACAGCATTAACTGGTCCAATTGGTATCGTGTTAGGTGTACTGGCTGGTTTAGCAGTCGCATTTACAATAGCTTATAAGAAATCTGAAACATTCAGAAATTTTGTTAATGGTGCAATTAACAGTGTTAAACAAACGTTTAGTAATTTCATTCAATTTATCCAACCTTTCATTGATTCCGTTAAAAACGTCTTTAAACAAGCGGTTTCAGCAATCGTTGATTTCGCTAAAGATATTTGGAGTCAAATTAATGGATTCTTTAATGAAAACGGAATTTCTATTGTTCAAGCGCTTCAAAATATATGCAATTTTATCAAAGCTATATTTGAATTTATCTTAAATTTTGTAATTAAACCAATCATGTTTGCGATTTGGCAAGTGATGCAATTTATTTGGCCGGCGGTTAAAGCCTTGATTGTCAGTACTTGGGAGAATATAAAAGGAGTAATACAAGGTGCTTTAAATATCATACTTGGCTTTATTAAGTTCTTTTCAAGTTTATTCACTGGTAATTGGCGAGGTGTTTGGGACGGTATTGTGATGATACTAAAAGGCACTGTGCAGTTAATTTGGAATTTAATACAACTGTGGTTTGTAGGTAAGATTCTAGGTGTTGTTAGATACTTTGGTGGATTGCTTAAAGGTTTAATATCCGGTATCTGGGGTGTTGTCAAAGGTATTTTCACAAAATCATTATCTGCAATTTGGAATGCAACGAAAAGTATTTTTGGTTTCTTATACAATAGTGTTAAATCTATTTTCACTAATATGAAAAACTGGTTATCTAGTACGTGGAATAATATCAAAAGCAATACCGTCGGCAAGGCTCATTCGTTATTTACGGGTGTAAGGTCTAAATTCACAAGTTTATGGAATGCGACGAAAGATATATTTACTAAATTAAGAAATTGGATGTCAAACATCTGGAACTCTATTAAAGATAACACGGTAGGTATAGCTGGTCGTTTGTGGGATAAAGTACGTAATATCTTCGGAAACATGCGTGACGGTTTAAAATCTATCATTGGTAAAATTAAAGATCATATCGGCGGTATGGTAGATGCTATTAAAAAAGGACTTAATAAATTAATTGAAGGCTTAAACTGGGTCGGTGGTAAGTTAGGTATGGATGAAATACCTAGGTTACACACTGGTACAGAGCACACACATACTACTACAAGATTAGTTAAGAACGGTAAGATTGCACGTGATACATTCGCTACAGTTGGGGATAAAGGACGTGGAAATGGTCCAAATGGTTTTAGAAATGAAATGATTGAATTCCCTAATGGTAAACGTGTAATCACACCTAATACAGACACTACTGCTTATTTACCTAAAGGCTCAAAAGTATACAACGGTGCACAAACTTATTCAATGTTAAACGGAACGCTTCCGAGATTTCATTTCGGTACTACTATGTGGAAAGATATTAAATCTAGTGCATCATCGGCATTTAACTGGACAAAAGATCAAATAGGTAAAGGTACCAAATGGCTTGGCGATAAAGTTGGCGATGTAATGGACTTTATTGATAATCCGGGTAAGCTTTTAAATTATGTGCTTGAAGCTTTTGGAATTGATTTCAATTCTTTAACTAAAGGAATGGGAATTGCAGGCGACATAACAAAAGCTGCATGGTCTAAGATTAAGAAAAGTGCTACTGATTGGATAAAAGAAAATTTAGAAGCTATGGGCGGTGGCGATTTAGTCGGCGGAATATTAGACCCTGACAAAATTAATTATCATTATGGACGTACCGCAGCTTATACCGCTGCAACTGGAAGACCATTTCATGAAGGTGTCGATTTTCCATTTGTATATCAAGAAGTTAGAACGCCTATGGGTGGTAGACTTACAAGAATGCCGTTTATGTCTGGTGGTTATGGTAACTATGTAAAAATTACTAGTGGCGTTATCGATATGCTATTTGCGCATTTGAAAAACTTTAGCAAATCACCACCTAGTGGCACGATGGTAAAGCCCGGCGATGTTGTTGGTTTAACTGGTAATACCGGATTTAGTACAGGACCACACTTACATTTTGAAATGAGGAGAAACGGACGCCATTTTAACCCTGAACCATATTTAAGAAATGCAAAGAAAAAAGGTAGGTTATCAATTGGTGGCGGTGATGCTACTTCTGGAAGTGGTGCAACTTATGCCAGCCGAGTAATCCGACAAGCGCAAAGTATTTTAGGAGGACGTTATAAAGGTAAGTGGATTCATGACCAGATGATGCGAGTTGCAAAGCGTGAAAGCAACTATCAATCAAATGCAGTGAATAATTGGGATATTAATGCTCAAAGAGGAGACCCGTCTAGAGGATTATTCCAAATTATCGGCTCAACTTTTAGAGCTAACGCTAAACGAGGGTACACTAATTATAATAATCCAGTACATCAAGGTATCTCAGCAATGCAGTACATTGTTAGACGATATGGTTGGGGTGGTTTTAAACGTGCTGGTGATTACGCATATGCTACAGGTGGAAAAGTTTTTGATGGTTGGTATAACTTAGGTGAAGACGGTCATCCAGAATGGATTATTCCAACAGATCCAGCTCGTAGAAATGATGCAATGAAGATTTTGCATTATGCAGCAGCAGAAGTAAGAGGGAAAAAAGCGAGTAAAAATAAGCGTCCTAGCCAATTATCAGACTTAAACGGGTTTGATGATCCTAGCTTATTATTGAAAATGATTGAACAACAGCAACAACAAATAGCTTTATTACTGAAAATAGCACAATCTAACGATGTGATTGCAGATAAAGATTATCAGCCGATTATTGACGAATACGCTTTTGATAAAAAGGTGAACGCGTCTATAGAAAAGCGAGAAAGGCAAGAATCAACAAAAGTAAAGTTTAGAAAAGGAGGAATTGCTATTCAATGATAGACACTATTAAAGTGAACAACAAAACAATTCCTTGGTTGTATGTCGAAAGAGGGTTTGAAATACCCTCTTTTAATTATGTTTTAAAAACAGAAAATGTAGATGGACGTTCGGGGTCTATATATAAAGGGCGTAGGCTTGAATCTTATAGTTTTGATATACCTTTGGTGGTACGTAATGACTATTTATCTCACAACGGCATTAAAACACATGATGACGTCTTGAATGAATTAGTAAAGTTTTTTAACTACGAGGAACAAGTTAAATTACAATTCAAATCTAAAGATTGGTACTGGAACGCTTATTTCGAAGGACCAATAAAGCTGCACAAAGAATTTACAATACCTGTTAAGTTCACTATCAAAGTAGTACTAACAGACCCTTACAAATATTCAGTAACAGGAAATAAAAATACTGCGATTTCAGACCAAGTTTCAGTTGTAAATAGTGGGACTGCTGACACTCCTTTAATTGTTGAAGCCCGAGCAATTAAACCATCTAGTTACTTTATGATTACTAAAAATGATGAAGATTATTTTATGGTTGGTGATGATGAGGTAACCAAAGAAGTTAAGGATTACATGCCTCCTGTTTATCATAGTGAGTTTCGTGATTTCAAAGGTTGGACTAAGATGATTACTGAAGATATTCCAAGTAATGACTTAGGTGGTAAGGTCGGCGGTGACTTTGTGATATCCAATCTTGGCGAAGGATATAAAGCAACTAATTTTCCTGATGCAAAAGGTTGGGTTGGTGCTGGCACGAAACGAGGGCTCCCTAAAGCGATGACAGATTTTCAAATTACCTATAAATGTATTGTTGAACAAAAAGGTAAAGGTGCCGGAAGAACAGCACAACATATTTATGATAGTGATGGTAAGTTACTTGCTTCTATTGGTTATGAAAATAAATATCATGATAGAAAAATAGGACATATTGTTGTTACGTTGTATAACCAAAAAGGAGACCCCAAAAAGATATACGACTATCAGAATAAACCGATAATGTATAACTTGGACAGAATCGTTGTTTATATGCGGCTCAGAAGAGTAGGTAATAAATTTTCTATTAAAACTTGGAAATTTGATCACATTAAAGACCCAGATAGACGTAAACCTATTGATATGGATGAGAAAGAGTGGATAGATGGCGGTAAGTTTTATCAGCGTCCAGCTTCTATCATAGCTATCTATAGTGCGAAGTATAACGGTTATAAGTGGATGGAGATGAATGGATTAGGTTCATTCAATACGGAGATTCTACCGAAACCGAAAGGCGCAAGGGATGTCATTATACAAAAAGGTGATTTAGTGAAAATAGATATGCAAGCAAAAAGTGTTGTCATCAATGAGGAACCAATGTTGAGCGAGAAATCGTTTGGAAGTAATTATTTCAATGTTGATTCTGGGTACAGTGAATTAATCATACAACCTGAAAACGTCTTTGATACGACGGTTAAATGGCAAGATAGATATTTATAGAAAGGAGATGAGAGTGTGATACATGTTTTAGATTTTAACGACAAGATTATAGATTTCCTTTCTACTGATGACCCTTCCTTAGTTAGAGCGATTCATAAACGTAATGTTAATGACAATTCAGAAATGCTTGAACTGCTCATATCATCAGAAAGAGCTGAAAAGTTCCGTGAACGACATCGTGTTATTATAAGGGATTCAAACAAACAATGGCGTGAATTTATTATTAACTGGGTTCAAGATACGATGGACGGCTACACAGAGATAGAATGTATAGCGTCTTATCTTGCTGATATAACAACAGCTAAACCGTATGCACCAGGAAAATTTGAGAAAAAGACAACTTCAGAAGCATTGAAAGATGTGTTGAGCGATACAGGTTGGGAAGTTTCTGAACAAACCGAATACGATGGCTTACGTACTACGTCATGGACTTCTTATCAAACTAGATATGAAGTTTTAAAGCAATTATGTACAACCTATAAAATGGTTTTAGATTTTTATATTGAGCTTAGCTCTAATACCGTCAAAGGTAGATATGTAGTACTCAAAAAGAAAAACAGCTTATTCAAAGGTAAAGAAATTGAATATGGTAAAGATTTAGTCGGGTTAACTAGGAAGATTGATATGTCAGAAATCAAAACAGCATTAATTGCTGTGGGACCTGAAAATGACAAAGGGAAGCGTTTAGAGCTAGTTGTGACAGATGACGAAGCGCAAAGTCAATTCAACCTACCTATGCGCTATATTTGGGGGATATATGAACCACAATCAGATGATCAAAATATGAATGAAACACGATTAAGTTCTTTAGCCAAAACAGAGTTAAATAAACGTAAGTCGGCAGTTATGTCATATGAGATTACTTCTACTGATTTGGAAGTTACGTATCCGCACGAGATTATATCAATTGGCGATACAGTCAGAGTAAAACATAGAGATTTTAACCCGCCATTGTATGTAGAGGCAGAAGTTATTGCTGAAGAATATAACATAATTTCAGAAAATAGCACATATACATTCGGTCAACCTAAAGAGTTCAAAGAATCAGAATTACGAGAAGAGTTTAACAAGCGATTAAACCTAATACACCAAAAATTAAACGACAATATTAGCAATATCAATACTATAGTAAAAGATGTTGTAGATGGTGAATTAGAATACTTTGAACGCAAAATTCATAAAAGTGATACACCGCCAGAAAATCCAGTCAATGATACGCTTTGGTATGATACAAGTAACCCTGATGTTGCTGTCTTGCGTAGATATTGGAATGGTCGATGGATTGAAGCAACACCAAATGATGTTGAAAAATTAGGTGGTATAACAAGAGAGAAAGCGCTATTCAGTGAATTAAACAATATTTTTATTAATTTATCTATACAACACGCTAGTCTTTTGTCAGAAGCTACAGAATTACTGAATAGCGAGTACTTAGTAGATAATGATTTGAAAGCGGACTTACAAGCAAGTTTAGACGCTGTGATTGATGTTTATAATCAAATTAAAAATAATTTAGAATCTATGACACCCGAAACTGCAACGATTGGTCGGTTGGTAGATACAAAAACTTTATTTCTTGAGTATAGAAAGAAATTACAAGATGTTTATACAGATGTAGAAGATGTCAAAATCGCCATTTCAGATAGATTTAAATTATTACAGTCACAATACACTGATGAAAAATATAAAGAAGCGTTGGAAATAATAGCAACAAAATTTGGTTTAACGGTGAATGAAGATTTGCAGTTAGTCGGAGAACCTAATGTTGTTAAATCAGCTATTGAAGCAGCTAGAGAATCCACAAAAGAACAATTACGTGACTATGTAAAAACATCGGACTATAAAACAGACAAAGACGGTATTGTTGAACGTTTAGATACTGCTGAAGCTGAGAGAACGACTTTAAAAGGTGAAATCAAAGATAAAGTTACGTTAAACGAATATCGAAACGGATTGGAAGAACAAAAACAATATACTGATGACCAGTTAAGTGATTTGTCCAATAATCCTGAGATTAAAGCAAGTATTGAACAAGCAAATCAAGAAGCGCAAGAAGCTTTAAAATCATACATTGATGCTCAAGATAATCTTAAAGAGAAGGAATCGCAAGCGTATGCTGATGGTAAAATTTCGGAAGAAGAGCAACGCGCTATACAAGATGCTCAAGCTAAACTTGAAGAGGCAAAACAAAACGCAGAACTAAAGGCTAGAAACGCTGAAAAGAAAGCTAATGCTTATACAGACAACAAGGTCAAAGAAAGCACAGATGCACAGAGGAGAACACTGACTCGCTATGGTTCTCAAATTATACAAAATGGTAAGGAAATCAAATTAAGAACTACTAAAGAAGAGTTTAATGCAACCAATCGTACACTTTCAAATATATTAAACGAGATTGTCCAAAACGTTACAGATGGAACAACAATCAGATATGATGATAACGGAGTGGCTCAAGCTTTAAATGTGGGGCCACGTGGTATTAGATTAAATGCTGATAAAATTGATATTAACGGTAATAGAGAAATAAACCTTCTTATCCAAAATATGCGAGATAAAGTAGATAAAACCGATATTGTCAACAGCCTTAATTTATCAAGAGAGGGTCTTGATATCAATGTTAATAGAATTGGAATTAAAGGCGGTAACAATAACAGATATGTTCAAATACAGAATGATTCTATTGAACTAGGTGGTATTGTGCAACGAACTTGGAAAGGCAAACGATCAACCGATGATATATTCACACGTCTTAAAGATGGACATCTAAGGTTTAGAAATAATACCGCAGGCGGTTCACTTTATATGTCACATTTTGGTATTTCAACATATATTGATGGAGAAGGCGAAGACGGAGGTTCATCCGGTACTATTCAATGGTGGGATAAAACTTACAGTGATAGCGGTATGAATGGCATAACAATCAATTCCTATGGTGGTGTCGTTGCACTAACGTCAGATAATAATCGGGTTGTTCTGGAGTCTTACGCTTCATCGAATATCAAAAGCAAACAGGCACCGGTGTATTTATATCCAAACACAGACAAAGTGCCTGGATTAAACCGATTTGCATTCACGCTGTCTAATGCAGATAATGCTTATTCGAGTGACGGTTATATTATGTTTGGTTCTGATGAGAACTATGATTACGGTGCGGGTATCAGGTTTTCTAAAGAAAGAAATAAAGGTCTTGTTCAAATTGTTAATGGACGATATGCAACAGGTGGAGATACAACAATCGAAGCAGGGTATGGCAAATTTAATATGCTGAAACGACGTGATGGTAATAGGTATATTCATATACAGAGTACAGACCTACTGTCTGTAGGTTCAGATGATGCAGGAGATAGGATAGCTTCTAACTCAATTTATAGACGTACTTATTCGGCCGCAGCTAATTTGCATATTACTTCTGCTGGCACAATTGGGCGTTCGACATCAGCGCGTAAATACAAGTTATCTATCGAAAATCAATATAACGATAGAGATGAACAACTGGAACATTCAAAAGCTATTCTTAACTTACCTATTAGAACGTGGTTTGATAAAGCTGAGTCTGAAATTTTAGCTAGAGAGCTGAGAGAAGATAGAAAATTATCGGAAGACACCTATAAACTTGATAGATACGTAGGTTTGATTGCTGAAGAGGTGGAGAATTTAGGATTAAAAGAGTTTGTCACGTATGATGACAAAGGAGAAATTGAAGGTATAGCGTATGATCGTCTATGGATTCATCTTATCCCTGTTATCAAAGAACAACAACTAAGAATCAAGAAATTGGAGGAGTCAAAGAATGCAGGATAACAAACAAGGATTACAAGCTAATCCTGAATATACAATTCATTATTTATCACAGGAAATTATGAGGTTAACACAAGAAAACGCGATGTTAAAAGCGTATATACAAGAAAATAAAGAAAATCAACAATGTGCTGAGGAAGAGTAATCTTTAGCACTATTTTTATACAAAAATTTAAGGAGGTCATTTAATTATGGCAAAAGAAATTATCAACAATACAGAAAGGTTTATTTTAGTACAAATCGACAAAGAAGGTACAGAACGTGTAGTATATCAAGATTTCACAGGAAGTTTTACAACTTCTGAAATGGTTAACCATGCTCAAGATTTTAAATCTGAAGAAAACGCTAAGAAAATTGCGGAGACGTTAAATTTGTTATATCAATTAACTAACAAAAAACAACGTGTGAAAGTAGTTAAAGAAGTAGTTGAAAGATCAGATTTATCTCCAGAGGTAACAGTTAACACTGAAACAGTATGAAAAGCTATGAGTTAGATACTCATAATCTTTATTCTTTTAGAAAGCGGGTGTACTGAATTGGGGTGGTTCAAAAAACACGAACATGAATGGCGCATCAGAAGGTTAGAAGAGAATGATAAAACAATGCTCAGCACACTCAACGAAATTAAATTAGGTCAAAAAACCCAAGAGCAAGTTAACATTAAATTAGATAAAACCTTAGATGCTATTCAAAAAGAAAGAGAAATAGATGAAAAGAATAAGAAAGAAAATGATAAGAACATACGTGATATGAAAATGTGGGTGCTTGGTTTAGTTGGGACAATATTTGGGTCGCTAATTATAGCATTATTGCGTATGCTTATGGGCATATAAGAGAGGTGAATAAAATGTTTAAACTAATCTTTGGTTATAGTTTCTGGACATGTTTTTGGTTCGGTAAATGTAAATAATGTTTTTGGTCAGTGCATCGGCACTGGCTTTTTATTTATTGTTGTAATTATGGTAATATGCAGAAGTGAGCAAGTTGGATAGATGGTGGCTATCTGAGTATAAGGAGGTGGTGCCTATGTTGGCATTACTGAAATCTTTAGAAAGGAGATGCCTAATGATTACAATTAGTACCATGTTGCAGTTTGGTTTATTCCTTATTGCATTGATAGGTCTAGTAATCAAGCTTATTGAATTAAGCAATAAAAAATAACCATCGCTAACTTTGGCTGGTTTCGATGGTTAAATGGTTATTAATTTAATCTTTAATCTAAAATAGCCACCGTCTTTTTAACGGGCTCATTAGGGTAACATGTTTGCGCATGTTGCCCTTTTTCTATATATAAATTAACACACCATAATATAAATATCAAATAGACGGCTTATTAGTCGTCTTTTTATTTTGGGTAAAAGGAGATAAGAATATGATTAATTGGAAAATTAGAATGAAACAAAAATCATTTTGGGTAGCGATATTGTCAGCTATCTTTTTATTTGCTCAAAACATCGCAAAAGCTATTGGGTATGATATCCAAGTTTATACAGAGCAATTAACAGACGGTTTAAACGCTATATTAGGATTTTTAGTATTAACTGGTGTGATTCAAGACCCGACTACTAAAGGTATAGGTGATAGCCACCAAGCTTTAGAATATGAAGAACCAAGAAGAAAATACTAGGAGGTAAAATAATGAAAACATACAGTGAAGCAAGAGCAAGGTTACGTTGGTATCAAGGTAGATATATTGATTTTGACGGTTGGTATGGTTACCAATGTGCAGATTTAGCAGTTGATTACATTTATTGGTTGTTAGAAATTAGAATGTGGGGAAATGCAAAAGATGCAATCAATAACGATTTTAAAAACATGGCAACAGTATATGAAAACACACCATCGTTTGTTCCACAAATAGGTGATGTGGCTGTATTTACCAAAGGAATATATAAACAATACGGTCATATTGGTTTAGTGTTTAATGGTGGTAATACAAATCAATTTTTAATTTTGGAACAGAACTATGACGGTAACGCAAATACGCCTGCAAAGTTACGTTGGGATAATTATTACGGCTGTACTCACTTTATTAGACCTAAGTATAAAAGTGAGGGCTTAATGAATAAGATCACAAATAAAGTTAAACCACCTGCTCAAAAAGCAGTCGGTAAATCTGCAAGTAAAATAACAGTTGGAAGTAAAGCGCCTTATAACCTTAAATGGTCAAAAGGTGCTTATTTTAATGCGAAAATCGACGGCTTAGGTGCTACTTCAGCCACTAGATACGGTGATAATCGTACTAACTATAGATTCGATGTTGGACAGGCTGTATACGCGCCTGGAACATTAATATATGTGTTTGAAATTATAGATGGTTGGTGTCGCATTTATTGGAACAATCATAATGAGTGGATATGGCATGAGAGATTGATTGTGAAAGAAGTGTTTTAATTCTTAGGTTAAAATGTTAAATATTTGTTAATTATTTTTTAATGTAAGTTTAGTTTCTTTTAATATTTTATTGATTTTTAATATTTTCTCAATATAAAATGAAGTTGTTGATATTTATCATCTTAAATAAGGGTGTTAGCTATAAAAAGAGATAAATAAAAACAAATATATTATATTTGGAGGAAGCGCCATGCTCAAAAGAAGTTTATTATTTTTAACTGTTTTATTGTTATTATTCTCATTTTCTTCAATTACTAATGAGGTAAGTGCATCAAGTTCATTCGACAAAGGAAAATATAAAAAAGGCGATGACGCGAGTTATTTTGAACCAACAGGCCCGTATTTGATGGTAAATGTGACTGGAGTTGATGGTAAAGGAAATGAATTGCTATCCCCTCATTATGTCGAGTTTCCTATTAAACCTGGGACTACACTTACAAAAGAAAAAATTGAATACTATGTCGAATGGGCATTAGATGCGACAGCATATAAAGAGTTTAGAGTAGTTGAATTAGATCCAAGCGCAAAGATCGAAGTCACTTATTATGATAAGAATAAGAAAAAAGAAGAAACGAAGTCTTTCCCTATAACAGAAAAAGGTTTTGTTGTCCCAGATTTATCAGAGCATATTAAAAACCCTGGATTCAACTTAATTACAAAGGTTATTATAGAAAAGAAATAAAACAAAATAGTTGTTTATTATAGAAAGCAATGTCTTGATTGAATATGTGTAGTGAAAATTATCTTTCATCAAATTCTCATTCATGCACGAATGGTTCTTCCCCACCTAATCAGATATTAGGTGACTTATGGGGAGAAATCAGTTAGGATGAAAAAGTGGATAATCCTTTTTTAGGCAGGTACTTCGGTACTTGCCTATTTTTTTATGTTATAATCTTTCTAGACGTATTCAAGGGACGTCTTTTTAGATTGTATGTTATAGCTAGCTTTCGGGCTAGTTTTTTGTTATGATGTGTTACACATGCATCAACTATTTACATCTATCCTTGTTCACCCAAGCATGTCACTGGGTGTTTTTTCTTATGATAGAGAGCATAGTTTTCATACTACTCCCCCGTAGTATATATGACTTTAGCATTCCCGTATAATAGTTTACGGGGTGCTTTTTATGTTATAATTAACTGTATATAGTAGGAGTGAACTATATAGCCTGTTAAGTGGCCTAGTAACCTAACACTTATCCTGCAATTGATATCCTTTTTGCCCTTCACTCGATACATATATCTCAACAACATAGAAATATTACAGTCGCTACACCGCATCTTAAATGGTGTGGTTATTTTTATTGGAAGTGTGTATCAGGTATCAGTAATGTTAAAACACCAGCTAAAAATGAAAAGAATTCACCAGTGCCAGCAGGTTATACACTCGATAAAAACAATGTACCGTATAAAAAAGAGACTGGTTATTACACAGTTGCCAATGTTAAAGGTAATAACGTGAGGGATGGCTATTCAACTAATTCAAGAATTACAGGTGTATTACCCAATAACGCAACTATCAAATATGACGGCGCATATTGCATTAATGGCTATAGATGGATTACTTATATTGCTAATAGTGGACAACGTCGTTATATAGCGACAGGAGAGGTAGACAAGGCAGGTAATAGAATAAGCAGTTTTGGTAAGTTTAGTGCAGTTTGATAATTAGATATATAAAGGTTTGGCAAGTTATGAAATGTCTGCCAAACCTTTATATAAAAAAGAAATATCTACCTTTTAATTTATGTAACTACTATTAGTATGCATATTCATTAGTTTTTCCAGGACCATTAATTACATAAGATGATTTAGACTCTCCTTTTTTAAAGAAGTATGTTTTATACATTTTACCTAGTAACTCAACATTTTTTCTATCTTCAGCAAGTGGTGTATTCAGATATACTGTATAGTAACCTTTATTTTCAGTTAAAATAACCATTTTTTCAAATTGAGCAGAATTTTTTGTGCCTTTCTTTAAATAATTTCTCAAACGTTCATCTAATTTTCCTAGCGTTGTAGGAAGACCACTATTTTTAAATGATTCTTTATAAGCTTTTTCTTTCTCTAACATTTTCTTATTTGATTCTATTTCTTCATTTGTAGGAAACGGTTCAAAAGTAAAAGCTTTCGCTGAATGATGGTGTGTACTGATTCCTGCCGTTAAAAAACTTAATGCTAAAACTGTTGTTGCTAATTTCTTTTTCATAATGATGTTAATTCTCCTTAAATTCTATATTTAAATTTATAGTTAGTTTTGCGAAATTCCTAAAATGAGTTTAATCTAATCGACGAAATATATTAATTAACTTGAAATTAATAAAAGATTAATTATTTTTAACTAAAAATTAAAATTCAATTAGTGTTTTGATGAATTTGGTCTCGATAAATTGAAATAATCTAAAAAACGCTATAATTTTTCTATTAATAGTAATTAATATGTGCTATATTTATCTTAGACACAGCAATGTGTTCAAATTTTCATCTATTCATAAGCTAGCCTTCGGGCTAGTTTTTTTGTGCTATATATATTTGTTTTAATTAAATAAAATTAGATAATGCAATAGTAGCCATTTTATGTTAATATTACCTTGGGCGTTTTCAAGGAGCGCCTTTCATTTTTTATGTATTGCTCCCCTTCGGGCTAGTATATTAAATTTATTTTTGCGCTTTCCAAATCAATGTATATGTGTTATATTGTTTATGGGAAGTAGGTAAGCATTTCGGTGCTTACCTTTTTTTGTTTTTCTATAAATACAATAAGGTATGTCAATTTGATAATTTATTAATTTTCATTTAATAAGAAGATCTATATAGTTAATGAATAATTAATGTACTTTTTTTTAGTTAGTCATTAAAATAAATTAGTACTAATTACTAAGGAGAATAAAAAATGAAAATTAGAAAATCTATACTTGCGGGAACTTTAGCAATCGTTTTAGCATCACCACTAGTAACTAATCTAGATAAAAATGAGGCACAAGCTAGCACAAGCTTGCCAACATCGAATGAATATCAAAACGAAAAGTTAGCTAATGAATTAAAATCGTTATTAGATGAACTAAATGTTAATGAATTAGCTACTGGAAGTTTAAACACTTATTATAAGCGAACTATAAAAATTTCAGGTCAAAAAGCAATGTATGCTCTTAAGTCAAAAGACTTTAAGAAAATGTCAGAAGCAAAATATCAACTTCAAAAGATTTATAACGAAATTGACGAAGCACTAAAAAGTAAATATTAAAAAAACCACCCTTTTACGGGTGGTTTTAATTTTCTAGATAATATAAAAGTGTTCATAAATAAAACAGTATAGGCAAACAATAAAGTATTGAAAAAAGTAAGTTTAATATGAAAATTGTTAAATGAACGACATCTTTTGTTTTTATAAATATCAAGAAAATAATCAAACTCAAAATAAATAACGTAACTGTAGTCATAGGCGTCCATACATAATCAGCATTAGTCATTAAGAATGGTGCAGCCATTATGAAAAAATTTATAATGCAGATGAAATAGACAATTAGACTATAAATTAGATAAATAACAATACACACCCTTCATAAATAAATAATTTAAATCCTATATATTTTAACAAAAGTAACACACAGAAGTGTAGAAAATAAAAAATATTGGTAAATAAAATCAATAAGTTTAACCAATATGTTGCTCGCTTCATACCGTATATTGCAACAAAAATTCCGATTAAGAAAAATATAGCCCCTATGATAAAACAGAAATCCGATGCTGAATTATTAAAAAATGAGGTGTTTAGAGTTAGAAAATGAGTTAATGAGTTGACTATAACTAATAAGATATTAATTATATTTGTATGGTTCTTCACATGATACCTCCAAGTAAAAAAATCTAATTAATAAAGTGAATGCTTGATGAACAAGCAGTTATTCCAAACAGAATCAATAAGAAAAGTAGAATCAACATGCTAATGCCCCATAAACAACCCTTTTCACTTTCTCTATTATTAATTTCTTGACTTCTTTTAAAGATATTATTACTTTTACATTCTTTAGTTGTTTTAAATTTCACGTTTTTATTACTTCCTTTTGTCTAAAAGTTTACAATGAATTTTTGATTATAATAATATATTCAAAATAGTACTATCTAGTTTGATATGTCAAGCAATATTATTATAAAATTGGAATTCTGAGTTGTCTACTCTAATTTATTATATTTACCTATAAAAATACACCTCAAAAAATAGATTTTTCAGTCTAGCTTTTGGGGTGTACATTCCACACAAACATGTGATTATTTTGATGTTTCTATTAAACTTGTAATTTTAAATTTAAAGTCCCTAAAAAGTCCCTAAAATTTTATTTTATATGAGGTATTATTGATAATGATAAAGTTATAAACCTTGATATTATGCTGTTTTACTTTTTGAATGATAAGTAATTTTATGTTAAAAGTCTCCAGTTTGGATACAAAACGGTCGATAACATATAAACGTTATGACTAACTAACTTCAAATCAGTATCATCTTTCTTAGATTCGGCTTTGGCACTATTGTCAGTAAGTGCACCAACTAATAATAAATTTGCTAATGCAAGTGTTGCAACTTTTTTTAGTGAATTGGATTTTGTTTTTTTCACCATCATTATCACTCCTTTTATATAGCTTACAACAAAATAGATGCAAAATTGATTAACTAAATTTAAATTAATTATTAAATCGAATTTATATTTTTAAGTAAATGTTTTTTGAGTATAAAGATGCTGTAAATATAATTGACAAATGTAATCGGAATTAAGAAATGAAGATTGTTATGACATTTAAGTTTGAAACTTGGTATAAACAAAATCAAACAACATTTTAGGTATTGTAAATTAGTTAGTTAATCAAAATTAAAAGAACTTTTAACAGTGTTAAAAAATTATTGTTAAAGATAATTTATTATTAATATTCAGTTAATTCAAAAAATAGAGAAAGTCTGGCTATAATAAAGTTGCAATCACGAATTACATAAAAAAGGAGAGATAATTTATGAAATTTAAGTCATTGATTACAACAACATTAGCATTAGGCGTTATAGCATCAACAGGAGCAAACTTTAATACTAACGAAGCATCTGCCGCAGCTAAGCCATTAGATAAATCATCAAGTACATTACACCATGGACATTCTAACATCCAGATTCCATATACAATTACTGTGAACGGCACAAGCCAAAACATTTTATCAAGCTTAACATTTAATAAGAATCAAAATATTAGTTATAAAGATATAGAGAATAAAGTTAAATCAGTTTTATACTTTAATAGAGGTATTAGTGATATCGATTTAAGACTTTCAAAGCAAGCGGAATATACGGTTCATTTTAAAAATGGAACAAAAAGAGTTATCGATTTGAAATCAGGTATCTACACAGCTGACTTAATCAATACAAGTGACATTAAAGCTATCAGTGTTAACGTAGATACTAAAAAGCAACCTAAAGATAAAGCTAAAGCAAATGTTCAAGTGCCATATACAATCACAGTGAACGGCACAAGCCAAAACATTTTATCAAACCTAACATTTAATAAAAATCAAAATATTAGTTACAAAGATTTAGAGGGTAAAGTTAAATCAGTTTTAGAATCAAATAGAGGTATTACTGATGTTGATTTAAGACTTTCGAAGCAAGCGAAATATACAGTTAATTTTAAAAATGGAACGAAGAAAGTTATAGATTTGAAATCAGGTATTTACACAGCGAATTTAATCAATTCAAGTGATATTAAAAGTATCAATATTAACGTAGATACAAAAAAACATATCGAAAATAAAGCTAAAAGAAACTATCAAGTTCCATATTCAATTAATTTAAATGGTACATCTACAAACATTTTATCGAATCTTTCATTTTCAAATAAACCTTGGACAAATTACAAAAATTTAACTAGTCAAATAAAATCAGTACTGAAGCATGATAGAGGTATTAGTGAACAAGATTTAAAATATGCTAAGAAAGCTTATTATACTGTTTATTTTAAAAATGGTGGTAAAAGAATCTTACAGTTAAATTCAAAAAATTACACAGCAAACTTAGTTCATGCGAAAGATGTTAAGAGAATTGAAATTACTGTTAAAACAGGAACTAAAGCGAAAGCAGACAGATATGTACCATACACAATTGCAGTAAATGGCACATCAACACCAATTTTATCAAAACTAAAAATTTCGAATAAACAATTAATTAGTTACAAATATTTAAACGACAAAGTGAAATCTGTATTAAAAAGTGAAAGAGATATCAGTGATCTTGACTTAAAATTTGCGAAACAAGCAAAATATACAGTATATTTCAAAAATGGAAAGAAACAAGTAGTGAATTTAAAATCAGACATCTTTACACCTAATTTATTTAGTGCCAAAGATATTAAAAAGATAGATATTGATGTTAAAACAGGGTCAAAAGCGAAAGCGGATAGCTATGTACCATATACAATTGCAGTAAATGGCACATCAACACCAATTTTATCAAAACTAAAAATTTCGAATAAACAATTAATTAGTTACAAATATTTAAACGACAAAGTGAAATCTGTATTAAAAAGTGAAAGAGATATCAGTGATCTTGACTTAAAATTTGCGAAACAAGCAAAATATACAGTATATTTCAAAAATGGAAAGAAACAAGTAGTGAATTTAAAATCAGACATCTTTACACCTAATTTATTTAGTGCCAAAGATATTAAAAAGATAGATATTGATGTAAAACAATACACTAAATCAAAAAAAAATAAATAAATCTAATAATGTGAAATTCCCAGTAACAATAAATAAATTTGAAAACATAGTTTCAAATGAATTTGTGTTCTATAATGCAAGCAAAATTACAATTAATGATTTAAGTATAAAACTTAAATCAGCAATTGCAAATGATCAAGGGATAACTAAACATGACATAGAACTTGCTGAACGCGCAGTGTATAAAGTGTATTTTAAAAATGGTTCGTCAAAATATGTAGACTTAAAAACTGAGTATAAAGATGAAAGAGTATTTAAAGCAACTGACATTAAAAAGGTAGATATTGAACTTAAATTCTAATCTTTAATTTTATAATAAGGCATCTCACAATCGTGGGGTGCCTTTTACATTTGTAGAGATGTGATGCTTGAATGTTTGAAGTGATTTGCCAAAAGTTATATAAATTGGTTCTATAATAAATCGGACTGATAGAAAAAGTTTTTTACTTTTCATCTGTCCGATTTTTTGATTTTGTTAGGAGAGATGTATAAAACTAATTAGGTATAGTGTTTGACAAGTTGCTGAATAAAATATATCTTATGATACTTTGAAAGAAGGAATAATTTTAAAAATAAAAAACCAATAATCCGAGTCATACTCATCAGATTATTGGTTGAAATTAATTATCTTAAGTCATCAATCGCTTTAGCAATTGAATCAAATACATGTGGGATATCTTCTTTTTCTACACAGCTAAACGCAATACGAATATCTGTTGCATTAAGTGCAATAACACCAATTGAATATTTTTCAATTAAATGTTTACGAAGTTCTTCAGGGTCAACATCATGAACTTTTATTGCCATAAAGTATCCAGAGTTAAAGTCATAGGCTTGCCAATGTGAATGATATTGATCAGCATAGACAACTTCCTTAGTGACTTCATAGCGTTCTTTTAATGTTTGAATATTTTGTTCGATTTCTTTATCGAATTGTTTATTATTTTTTAATACATGCTTAACAGCGCTTTGTGTTGGAAGAGGTCCACTAGAAATGTTACTTCGTATAAGACCTTTTACTTTGGCTTCTAATACTTCTTTAGTTGTTTGATCAGACGTTCCAAATGTCATAAACCCAACACGGAATCCCCATGCGAAAAATTCTTTTGTTGCACCATCTAAACGAACAGGTAATATTGCATTTGAATTTAAATTAGATAATGCAGTAAATAATGATTGAGTATACACATCTTCATAGAATAAACCATAGTATGCGTCATCCACAACAGCTATAACTTTTGTACCTTTATCAGCTAATGCTTTAATTGCATCGACGATGGTAGTCACTTCTTTATGCGTAGGTGTGTAACCTGTCGGATTATTAGGATAATTTAAAATCATAATGACTTTATCTTTATTGTATGATTGTAAAGCTTCTACAAGTGAATCAGTAGTATAATGCCCGTCTTTATCAAAGATAGGATATGTTTGAAGGTTTGCACCATTTCTCGTATTGAAAACAAGTTTGTAATTACCCCAATTATGATCTGGTAACAAGATAGTGTCACCTTGATTTACAAATAAATCGCCAACTAAAGATAAACCATGTGTTAATGCATTCGTAACAATTGGTAGTGACATGTTGTCGATTGATAGCTCTGGATTGTCACGCAACATTTTTTGTTGCCATAAATCACGTAATTCTTCGATGCCTTGTGGTGGCGCATAAGGGAATATTTCATCTGGAGTTAAATCATTAAACATTGCATCTAAAGATGATGCAAACATTTTTCCGTCTTTGTTTGTCGCCATACCTATAGTTGCATTATATGTTGTACTCTTTGCTTCAGCAGATTGAGATAAAATGCCTTTTGGATAAAACATATTTTGACCTAAGTCAGATAACATTGCAAAGGCAGTTGCATTTGACTGTTGAAGTTGTTCATTTAAGCTTTGGGCTAAAGGATTCATTATTGCTTAACCTCTCTTTAAAAAAATTGTATGCCTATATATTATCTTCAATTATACCAAAGATAAAGTGTTGTTGGTGAATTAACGAATAATATGTAAAATCTGCCACCAAAATACGAACATATGTTCTGTTTTTGTGTTAGAATATGTATAGGTCATCCTTCAGTATGATACTTTAGTCGAACGGAGGTGTAGTGTAATGATGTGGTGGCAAGAAGGGATGATGACACTTATTACAGGTGGCTTACTAATTATTTTTCGACTTTGGTTAGAACTGAAATGGAAAAATAAAAAATGATCCTACACACATAAATAACCCCAAGTCTGCTGGTACCAGACTTGGGGTTGTGTAGTATAATTCTGTGGATACACTTAAATAATATCATTGAACACAATATATCGCAATCAATAATCATTTTGATTGAATGGTTTTGTTGCGCTATTTTAGTTGAAAGTGATTAGTACCTTGAACTTTTGAAATTCAATAACTTATTAAAAAAATTTATATTTGTTATAATGTCGATGTTGAGGTGAAATAAATTGAAACATCTAACAAAAATATTTGTAGTACTTGCAATTATTTTATTTATTATTGGTTATTATTTACAAGCAACTAATCATGAAAGCCAAGGTATAAAATTATTATTAGCAGCGATTATGTTTATGATTTGTGCTTTTATAAGTAGAAGTAATGATCGACGTAAAAATAGTAAATAGAATTGACTGTTTAAAACGATTGTTTATGTTGACGCTACGGTTGTCACGTAGAGATTAAAGACATTCGTTTTAGCAGTCTTTTTTATTGAAGTAGACAATGCAAGATTAAATGGTAGTGTCATTTCATTTTATTCAACTGCTAGTAATACAATACTCAGTGTTATTTCTGAAGACTGGTTGATAATGAGACATGCATATTTACAAAACTGTGTATATTGTGTATATTGTATATATACAGAAAGTGATAGGGGGACGTTGATGAAAATAATTTTAAAAAACAATAGTGATTTTCCGATTTATGAACAGATTAAGCAACAAGTAAAACAAAATATTTTAAAGGGATATGTTGCTCCTGGAGAGCATTTGCCGTCAATGAGAGAACTTGCCAAAGATCTTCAAGTAAGTTTGATTACTACCAAACGTGCTTATGAAGATTTAGAGAAAGACGGTTTTGTTACAACAATTAGAGGAAAAGGGACCTTTGTTAAGGAGCAAGATAGTTCTATTTTAAAAGAGAAACAATTTTTTACCATTGAAAATTTGGTTAAAGAATTGGTTAATGAAGCGCAAGCCATCGAAATGTCACTTGAGGAACTTCAAGATATTTTAACGTTCATTTATGAGGAGGAATCATCATGAATGCCATAGAATTAAGTAATGTTAATTATTCAAGTGATCAGTTTAATTTAAAGAATATCTCTTTCAAAGTTCCTCAAGGATTCGTCACTGGTTTTATTGGTAGAAATGGCGCTGGTAAAACCACAATAATAAGGTTAATTATGGATTTGTATCAACCACAAACTGGTGTTATTAGAGTATTAGAAGAGGATATGGCTCTCAATCCGATAGAGTTAAAGAATAGAATTGGGTTTGTTTACTCTGAAAATTATTTTAATGAGAGATGGACTACGAAGCAACTTGAAAAAATGATTGCCCCTTTTTATCGTAAATGGGACCATCAAGTATTTGAATTTTATCTTGAAAAGTTCGATTTACCAATCAATAAATCAATAAAAACATTTTCGACTGGGATGAAAATGAAATTATCACTAGCAGTTGCATTTTCACATCATGCTGAATTGTATATTTTTGATGAGCCTACTTCAGGTCTTGATCCCTTAGCTAGAAATGAGCTATTGGAGATAATTCAGCAAGAATTAATTGATGAAAATAAAACAATATTCATGTCGACACACATTATCTCAGATTTAGAAAAAATAGCTGATTATATCATTCACTTAAGTGACGGTGAAGTTATCTTAAATGGTTCAAAAGAACAACTGTTACAAAGATATCAAGTTGTGAGTGGAGCCCTCGAAGATTTAGATGAAGAATTGGCTGCTTTGCTGATTTACGAAGAACATAAGCGTACGGGATTTATAGGATTAACAGAACATGCGCAAGTATTTAAAGAAATTTTAGGTCAAAAAGTGAATATCACTACACCTTCTATTGAGAATTTAATGGTTTATCTTGAAAAGAGAAAACCTAAATATCATGAAAACATCAAATTGATGGAAGAAGGTTTTTAAATGAAGGCATTGTTAATTAGGAATTTTAAATTACGACGATATACACTTATCATCTATGTTCTATTATTAACCTTATATCCTTTTTATATAATGTTTGACTCAACAAAGTTCTTTTACCTATTGCAATCTTTTATAAGTCCAACAATATTGATTATTTGGATTTTAGATGCTGGTCACTTATTTAGACTCAATCGTAGATTAGGTGGTAATGATTCATATTATTTTTATATGAGTTTACCAGTGTCAAAAAAACAATTGCTTAATGCCAACTATATTACATGCATTGTTTTAACATTAATTGGAACGCTTGTTATTAGTTTATATGCTTATGAAGCAGATGTGATTGAACCAAATTCAATCTATTTTTCAACTGCATATGCATTTGTCATATCTAACTTCTTGTCTATACCAATTGCATTTAGTCAATTTACAGAATTGCGTAGAGTCAAAGTGCCATATGGTATATACGTGTTTACTATTATCATTTTAGTTCCATTTTTATTTTCAATTGCAATAGTATTGGTGAATTATTTTGTTCTAAGTCAATCATCATTCCCAGATTTATATTCATATATTTTAAATATTGGTTTTCTAATTATAAGCATTGTTATACTTATTGTTAATTATTTTAAACAGCTCAATAAAATAAATACTAGAAAATTTAAAGGAGGCAGTCGATGAAATTAGAACATATTACAAAAAAATACCGCTCAAATGTCGTTTTAAATGATATTGATTTTGACTTTGGCGATAGTAGAATTGTCGGATTAATAGGAAAAAACGGTGTTGGTAAAACAACCGTTATGAAAGTAATGAATGGTAATATTATTAAATTTGATGGAAAAGTAGATATTGATAATGCAGATAATATCGGTTTTTTAATTGAGCATCCTAAATTATATGATAATAAATCAGGATTGTATAACTTGAAATTATTTGCACAAGTATTAGGTAAGGGTTTTGATAAAGCATACACAGACAAAATTATAGATGCATTTGGTATGAGACCTTATATTAAAAAGAAAGTTAAGAAATATTCAATGGGGATGAAGCAAAAGTTAGCAATTGCAGTATCTTTAATGAATAAACCTAAATTTTTAATCTTGGATGAGCCTACAAATGGTATGGATCCAGATGGCTCAATTGATGTGCTGACTACAATTAAGTCTTTAGTAAATGAACTTGATATGAGAATTCTAATATCAAGTCATAAGTTAGAAGATATTGAATTAATTTGTGATAGAGCTGTATTTTTAAGAGACGGACATTTTGTTCAAGATGTAAACATGGAGGAAGGTGTTGCATCTGACACAACGATAGTTACTGTTGATCATAAAGACTTTGATAGAACTGAAAAATATCTTGCAGAGCATTTCCAATTACAAAATGTCGACAAAGCAGACGGACATTTAATGATCAATGCACAAAAAAATTATCAAGTTATACTAAAAGCATTATCTGAATTAGATATTTATCCGAAATATATTGAAACACGTAAAAGTTCATTGCGTGATACGTACTTCAATATAAATCAAAGAGGTGATAAATAATGAGAATTTTAAATTTAGTTAAGTATGATTTTTATAGTATATTTAAAAGTCCTTTAACATATTTAGCGATACTAGTCGTATCTAGTTTGATTGCAACTCAAAGTATACTTATGGCAAATTCGATGGATAACCCGAAACATATTATTGTCTATGGATCTGTATTTGCTGCAGCAAAATGGTTATTGTTAATAATTGGATTAATGTTTGTTGTTAAGACAATTACGCGTGATTTTTCACAAGGTACAATTCAACTATATATGAGTAAAGTTAAAACACGCGTTGGATACATTATTTCGAAAACAATTTCAATTATTTTAATTTCAATATTATTTGCATTAATTCATTATGTGATTTTGATTGTTGTGCAGGCATCTAGTAATGGAAAAAATTTGGCGTTTTCTAAATATGTAGATAATTTATGGTTCTTCCTAATCTTTTTACTATTCTTTGGCTTGTTTTTATTCTTAATCACACTTGCATCACAAAAAACAGCAATGATATTTTCATTAGGTGTATTTTTAGTACTCATTGTACCGTTTATTAAACCTTTTATTACATTTATCCCAAGATACGGTGAAAAAGTTTTAGATGCTTTTGATTATATCCCTTTTGCTTACTTAACTGACAAAATGATTAGCTCTAACTTTGATTTTAGCAATTGGCAATGGGTAATTTCATTAGGTTCTATAGTGATATTCTTCATTTTGAATATCTTATATGTCGCTAAAAAAGACATTTAATAAAAATAATTTTGAGGTTGGGAATTTTAAATTTTCCCAACCTCAAAGTTTGTCTTATTGTAAATTTATTTATTTTCTAATTTATTTAGGATGGAATTATAAACTGCTTTCCAAAATGAAGCGTCAGTTTTATAGCGGTTTGATATAACTAAGTGTGTTTCTTTTTCTAAATCTGCATAGTCTGGATGATCTTTGCTCGGTAATTTATCAGCACGAACATCAGTTACAAATTTTTGGACTTCATTTGCTCTTGGTCCCCAAACTGTTTCTTGTTCGAATTGATCATTCAAGAATACGAAGATAGGAATTGCACGTGATTTACCATTTGTTAAATATTGATCGATCAGTTTTGTATCATCATCTCTATGGAACACGCGTACTTCTAAATTTAATGCTTCACTGATGTGTTTTAGAATTGGGAGATTCATCATTGCATCTCCACACCAGTCTTCAGTAATTACTAATACTTTAGAATAATTCATCTCTTTTATTTTTTTGATGCGTGAATCATCTTCTGGTAACTCAAATGATTGATAGATACTGAGAACGGTATCTTGATTTGTCTTCATTCCATCAATGTATTCATTTAAGGGTTGGCTATTTTTGAAATAAGTTTCTAAATTTGTCATTGTAAAAACCTCCTTTAGCATTTACAACATTATACCAATTTATAGTAATAAAAGGTAATGAAATAAATTAATTGCAAATTCTTTGTTAATTTTTGTTAAGGATGAAACGGGAAGCACCTTATGCTATATTTAAATAAGTACAAAGAAAGGGTGACATCAGTGCGTATTCAAAATCGCTGGGTTGTGTTTATATTATTTTTAATCTGTTCTTTTGGTGTATTAATTGGTTTATATCAATATCGTCATACGAAAACTGTGGATTTGTCTAATCTTGAAATAAACGATATTAAATTAAATGAGAAGTTTGATAAAAAAGGCTATGAAGTAAATAAAAAAATTAAGTTTGATCGTTTTAAATTTTATAACAGTAAAGCTCACCCTGATCTTACCGTTAAAGTGAGAGAAAAGGATAACATCGTTAAGGGGATAATATTAGTAAGAGATGAAAAGATACATACTAATTTTGATGGGGGAATTGGTTCGCCGATAAATAACGCGATTGAAAATCTTGGATTCGGATATAAAAGAACAAAAGTTGGCAATGATTTCTCATCGGTAAAGTATATTGATAGAGATAACCATTTAAAATTAAACTTACTTTATCAAGATTTAGAAATTAAACGTATTGAATTTTTTAGTAAATAGCTTTAGGTCTTAAAGTTATAAAAAACGAATGAATAATTTTATTGGGATGAGTGACCTATATGAACAAGATTACTTATTTAAATGAATTAGAAACAGCACTTGATGCGCTACCTAGGCATTTAAGAGATCAAAAAATGTATGAATATGAACGTTATTTTTATGAGCAAGAACTTAATGGCGTTGATGAAGGGGAAATTTTAAAGAAGTTAAAAGACCCACAAGATGTTGCAGCTGAAACAAAAGCTAGAAGTGTTATTGATTATGCTGAATCTAAACCAACATTTGAAAATATTTCAAGAGCTGTTGCTGCTTCATTAAGTTTAGGCATTCTATCTATTTTTGTCATCCTTATACCAGTATCTATAGTTGGATTATTTGTATTAGCATTATTTTTAATATCACTTTTGCTGCTGTTTTGTCCAATTATTTTATTAGCATCAGCAATATCCAGAGGAATTGTGGACTCAATTAGTAATGTATTTTTTGCCATATCATATTCAGGATTAGGATTAGTATTTATCATTGTCATATTTAAGATTTTAGAATACATTTATCGTTTAATCTTAAAATATTTACTTTGGTATATTAAAACTGTCAAAGGAAGCGTTAGAAAATGAAGAAATTCTTTTTTATTGGGCTTTTAGTGTTTGTTGTCTTTTTTACAGCAGCAACCATTATTTGGTTCAGCTATGATAAAAACAAATATGGTACTAAACAATATGATAAAACATTCAAAGACGATGCTTTTGACAATGTATCTATAAATTTGGATAGTACAGAACTTCGTATAAAACGGGGGAATCAATTTAGAGTTAAATATGATGGTGACAATGATATATTAATTAATATAGTAGATAAGACGTTGAAGATTAGTGATAAAAGGTCTAAGACAAGAGGATATGCAATTGATATGAATCCTTTTCATGAGAATAAGAAAACGTTAACGATTGAAATGCCTGATAAAATGATTAAACGTTTAAATCTATCATCTGGAGCAGGAAGTGTTAGAATCAGTGATGTTGATTTAGAGAACACAAGTATTCAAAGCATTAACGGTGAAGTAGTTATTAAAAACTCAAATCTTGACGCACTAGATTCAAAGACAAATAATAGTTCTACTTATATTAGTAAAAGTAACATTAAAAATAGCAATATTAAAGTTGTTATTGGTACGCTACAAATCGACAAGAGTCAAATTAAACAATCCATATTTTTAAACGATCATGGTGACATTGAATTTAAAAACATGCCATCAAAAGTAGATGCAAAAGCTTCTACTAAACAAGGAGATATTCGTTTTAAGTATGATAGTAAACCTGAAGACACTATACTAAAGCTAAATCCGGGAACGGGTGATAGCGTAGTTAAAAATAAAACATTTACTAATGGTAAAGTTGGGAAAAGCGACAATGTTTTAGAATTTTATACGATTGATGGTAATATCAAAGTTGAATAAATAAAGGATGTAAGCACCGATATTAGGAAGCATAATTTCTCTAATATCGGTGTTATTTATTTGTTGGCAAAAGTTAAGTCGGTATCTATATTGCCAGTAAAGTGAGTGATATTAAGGTCTTGACCATCTAACCATGATTTGAAATCTATTATTTCTGGTGGCGCATTTTCTCCCAATTTAAAATATGCAGTTAATGTTTCAGGTTGATACATTGATGTATGGATGGTGCCAGACCAGCTTTTGAATAGTTTACTGTAAATTTCATACTGAGGATTATTGAATAACTTAAATGCTGTAGTCATATCTAAATTATCATTAGTTTGTGAAATGGTACGCGCCAGTCTTTCTTTAGATTCTTTTGTATAATTGCGATTTTCATGTGTTAATATTTCAAAATGATTTGTACATATATTATCATAACGAACATCTATTGATCTCGGTGTCACTTCAACAATTGCATGGTTCAATGATTTGTCCATCAGTATGTAGCTAAATGAGCTTCTGTGTGGTATTTCTTTCAATAATTGGATTGCTTCTGTTACATTTCGGCAATTTTCAAGAATTAGACGACCAATCATATAACATACAAAACCATTTGCTGGTTTCTTCCGGTGCATAAAGTTATAGCCCATAGTTAATCCTGACTCATTCATACCATCCATTCTTCCAGTTACCCTTGATACAGGACCAATTTGAGCTAAACCGCTATCTGTAGGTTGATAAAGTAAGTAGCGACCATCATAAGTTGCAGGGTGGTAATCATAATTTCTAACCATGAAGTCTTTGCCTTGAAAGACCGTGCAACCACTTTCTTTTAAATCGGTAAAACGATAATGTCCAAAGTTTAAAATAATTTGGCGTGTTGGCATTTTGAGTATACTTTGTAGTCCCATTAATTCTTCCCATATTTGAGGTGCGTATGTTTGGAATATTTGATAAGTTTCATTTACATCTATATCGAAACGTGGGACACGTTTTTTCCATTCTTTTTCTCGATTTTTTAGAAGAGGTGTTTGTTGAAGCCATTTACCAGTTTTAACACCTAACTCGAAATGTGAACCTCTAAAAGTCATGATATCTGATGTCACTTGTTGCATATCATCGGCCCCTTTCTTTTTAGTTGTAATATATTGTAAATAAATAGTAATCGTATGTATATTGAATGTCATGTTAAATAAAGTTATATTTTACTAAATGAAATATAAAATTGTTTGAGGTGATTTCTCGGTGTATAAGACTTATCAATCAGTTAAAACATATTTTTATAGATGGTGGGGATATTGAGTTAAAAACTTAAAATCATCTTATCATAAATATCAATCTTAAGTTAGCATTCACGATAATAGTCATTGTTAACATTAGCATATAAGGTCATGTCACGTTGAAACAGAGGTTCCTCGGCATTTTTGAAAATAATCATTAGCTTGCTCGCTATATAATTTGATGAATATATTTCGTAAAAGTGGGTATTTATTTAATGATTATTCTATATATGATAGTATAATGAAATGTAGATAGGTATTTAATTTAACAGAGGTGAAATTGAGATGTGGAATTTTATTAAATGTGTGTTTAAATTCGTATTTAGCTTAGTTGCTATTACAACATTAGTTGCTGGTGTTGGTGTAGTAGCATTTGCTTATATCTTTAAAAAAGATTTTGAAGATATTGAAAGAAAAACTAAAGAAATTATTTCTGATATTGAAAGTAAAAATAACTAATAACATTTAGAGGCTGGGACATAAATCCCTAAAAAACAGCAGTAAGATAATTTTCAATTAGAAAATATCTTACTGCTGTTCTCTATT
>ERZ1023255.33-NODE-33-length-48747-cov-16.320114_pt1 | contig 48747 bp, 45 predicted proteins | sample MGYA00380459_ERZ1023255 | MGnify/ENA primary metagenome ERZ1023255 (study PRJEB33173, sample SAMEA4830368) | metagenome | study: EMG produced TPA metagenomics assembly of the PRJEB25223 data set... | reverse complement strand
ATTAGGGTCACTTGTTACAGTTTTACTTTCCAAGCGAATTGGAGTTTCCTATAATAATAGCAAGCGATCATTGGCAAGGTCCAAATATTTACTTAATATTTCACAATCTAATTCACAATCGCTACAAGCACAAATCAACAACAATGAATAGGGCTAATCTGAAAAGTTAGAAAACCATATTTAGGATGACGCCAACCTTAAGCATAAAATCATTGATGAGTAGTTAGCTACAGAAGTTTGACTAACTATTTATATTAACGTACTGACATTCCAATAATAAAAATAAAGTTCCGAGGCATTTGTCGATGTCTCGGAACTTTCAACTATGTAGGTAATAGCTTTTGGATTAAAAGGTAAAGTGGCGTTGCCTAATCTATTAAATAATGCTACTTTGCATATTTCTGTTCTTATGAAGAATAAAAATTTAATCCTCTTTATTTTGTATTCGATTTGCAATCAAATCTCCGATATATTGCGACGCTTTACCGTTTTCAATCGAACAAAAACGATTATAAAACTGATTGATTTTCGACTGATACTGTTGTTCAATTTGTTCAATGTTTTCCAATCCTACAATTAAATCTTCTGTATTTGTATAAATAGGACCAGGTAAGTCATTCCGATAATCAAAGTAAAAACCTCTCAAATCAGTACTGTATTTCTCCATATCATAGGCATAAAACATCTGAGGACGCTTTAATATACCAAAATCAAACATGACCGAAGAATAATCTGTGATTAAGCAATCGGAAATCAAATATAATTCCGAAATATCGTCATACTTTGAAACATCAATCGCAAAATTTGTATATTGGCTAAGGTCTAGCCTATTTGAAATTAGATAATGCATTCGGAATAAAACTACATATTTGTCGCCTAAGCGGTCTTGAAGTTGATTGATATCCATTTTTAAATTAGATGTATATTTGTTTTCTGTACTGTATTCATCATCTCTCCAAGTTGGTGCATATAAAATCACTTTTTTATCGGAAGGGATTCCCAAATTATCTTTAATTTTACGATGTAGTTCTTGATTACGCTGATGGTTGATGAGTAAATCGTTTCTAGGATAACCAATTTCCAAAATTTGGTTACGTGCCATCCAAAAAGCTGATTGAAATATAGTAGTAGAATAAGCATTCGGTGATACTAAATAATCCCAACGGCGTGTAGACTCATAAAAATACTTCTTATATGTGGCAGTTGTTGTATTAGGCATGCGAACTACTGTCATATCATTTGCTAGAAATTTTAAGGGCGTACCATGCCAAACTTGAATATAAAGCTGGTTACTTTTCTTTTTAATAAATAGCGGTATTCGCGCATTAGAAACCCAAATGTGTGCCTTTTTATAAATATCATAATATGCAGCACTTTGTTTTTGTATAGGCTTAACCCCCTCTGGTACATCTATGTTTTCAATATCTCTAAACACCCAATAATAATGAAAGTTTGGATAGTGTGCTTTCATATATTCATAAATATATTTAGGGCTGTCATTATAACTACTACCACCAAACGACTCGAACACTATAGTTCGATGTGACACATCAGAGTCTTTATTAAATAAGACATACTTAGCATAATGTTTATTCGGTTTATTCAGCAAAATTGCTTTATAAAAGCGTAAACGATACCTTTTATAATTAAGTTTGATGGCAAGTTGCGTAAAGCCAAATTGAATAAATCGTAATTCTAAATTAAATAAAGGTGATTCTGATTTTAATGCTGGTTTGATCATCGGTATGATATCAGCTAACATTTTGCTAGCGAACTGATATTGAGCAGCATTATTTTGATTATTTGGTTCAAACCAAAAATGCAGTTTGTCTACCATGTGCTGTATTATGAATTTTTTTAATGATTTTTTATTATTGAGCCTATTAACGCGTTGAATAGCATCTTTAAAAGCATTTATATAGTCTGGAAATACAGATTCAAACGGTTGGGCTCTCAACTTTTCAGTTTTAAAAGGATCGTAAATCTCTCCACAAAAGTAAAAGGGTATGCCTTCAATATAAACAAATGTTTCTGCATAATTGTTATATTCTAAAATGAATGACCAATCAGCGTAAATATTTAGCTTTTCATTAAGCTTTATATGATGATTTTGTACAATGCTCGTTTTGAATATAATATTACTGATTGAATCTTGTTTTAGTAAGAAGTCTGGATGTTTATCAATCTGTTTGTAATGAACAGTTAGATCTTCATCAAGATAAGAATTAGGTATATTTAAAGAAAAGTTTTGTATTTTCGAAATAACTGCATCTTGCTGTTTGAGATACTTTAAGTATACTTCAATGGTATAAGTCGTGATGTTATCATCAGCATCTAAAAACATAAAATAGGGTGTTTCAACATGAGCGATTCCTTTATTTCGTGCATAGGCATGACCATGATTTTTATCTAATTTAATATATTTAGGCTGCTTTGAATAATTTTCTAGTTTTTCAAATAAATACTTTTCAGATAAATCTTGTGCACCATCATTAACTAATATTAATTCAAAGTGTTGGTTTGTCTGATTAATAAGACTTTCTAGGCATTGTTTGAGGTGTGCTTCGTTGTTATAAAAAGGTAAGATGATTGTAAGCTGATTATACATATGTAAACCTCCGTCATGCTGTTTTATAAAATATATTAGAGGGAGTAGGACAGAAACACTGTTTATAGAATGCGTTTTCTGTTCTACTCCCTTATATGTTTTTTAAAAGAAGCGTTGAACTATACTTTTAGCAGCAGTGCCAGTTTCAAAAGTACAGAAACGATTATAAAATGCATCATATTTATCTTTATAAGTTTCTTGAACTTTATTTATGTTTTCTATTGATTGAATTAAGTCTTCATTTGTTTTTAAAAGAGGTCCAGGCGCTTGATTTTCAAAATCAAAATAGAATCCTCTAAGACTGTTTTTATAGTGTTCAAGATCATAAGTGAAGAACAATAATGGTTTTTTCGTATTAGCGTAATCAAACATAACTGACGAATAGTCAGTAATACAGATATCAGCAATGAGGTATAAATCACTAATTTCATTATAGTTACTGCCATTAATCACAAAATCATTTAGACTACTGTCTAACTGTAAAGCATTACTGATAATAATATGTGGACGTAAAATTAAGATATAATCGTCACTTAAGCGTTTTTGCATTTCATATAAATCTATTTGCAGATTAATGATGTGTTTTTTGGCTTTTGTAAGTTCGTCGTCACGGAATGTCGGAGCGTATAAAATCACTTTACGGTCATCATGAATACCTAATTTTTGCTTAATGTGTATGCTTTCTTGTTCTAAAATAGCTTCGTCTTGATAAAATATGTCATTTCTTGGGTAACCAACCTCTAGTATCTCTTTATGAAAATCAAAAGCAGATTTAAAGCATTCTGTCGCGTAAGGACTTGGTGATACAAGGTAATCCCAATATTTTATTGCATGATTAATGCGATTTTTATAACCATCATCACGGCCTGCAAAAGTTTCTATATCATTCAACATTTTTTTGAGTGGAGTCCCATGCCAAGTTTGAATATAAAGTGTATCTTTGGGTTTATTAATGTAGTATGGGAAATTTTGGTTGTTGATCCAATACTTCGCTCGTGATAAATAGTGATAATATTCTGGTGATAAACGTTTTATTGACTTAACATTCGCATCATTAAATGGGTATTGTGTGTTGCTAACCCACACAATTTGGTATTGGTTGCTGTATTGTTTCAAAGCATCATAAATCACTTTTGGGCTATCGCTAACTGATTTACCAACATTACTTTCGAATACTACTAAATCTTTCTTAACAGGAACGATTTTAGATACTGCACTATTATACTTATCCATAACTTTAAAATAACGCTTGTCTCTTCTAAAACGTTTAAATAAATGTTGAGATAAAATATCGTATTTCAACTTACTTTTAAATTGATTTTTTGTTTTAAATTTACTAACTTCTGTGTAGATTCGTGCGCTATTATGACGGTCATTAAAGTTATTGAAACGTTGCGCCTTTATGTTAGCGCTTTCATCTATTGTATAATTATTTGCTATTATTCTAGTGAGTTGTGTCTCTAAATCGTTTTGATTATTTACGATTAATCCAGGTAATTCTTCCTCAATATTGATGTGAGATGGTTCCTTTCCTAAAAATTGATCTTTATCAAATTGGTAATAAATCACAGGTTTACCTAAAAAGCTAAAATCAAAAGCGACACTAGAATAATCTGTAATCATCAGTTTACTTTCTTGAATGAGTTGTTGAACGTCCACATCACCTTGTTTAATACTTGTAACATGCTGTGGTACATCAAATAAATCAATAAATGGTTGCATGTTAGGGTGTAAACAAAAAATGACTTTTGTACCTTGTTCCGCAATATCTATGAATTTGTCACTGTTAATTAAAGTATTCATTCTTTCTAGGTATTCGGAGAACTCTAACTGTTCATAGTTAGTTAGCCAATCTCTCCAAGTTGGCATAATTAAAATTTGGTTTTTTGTTTTAACGTCATTATTAAAGAGTTCATCAAATCTAGCTAATCCTGTAACCTTAACTTGTGTTTCATCAAAATTTAAATCCCTAACCACAATTTCTTTTTCACGATCTGAACTTGTTATAAAGACATCTACATTGAAGTCTTTTAATTGATTACCATTAATCTGAGTTAAATTTTTAGTCCCTAAAACACCATGTTGTAAAAACACTCTAGTGGCAGTGATTTTTCTTGTATAGGCTGCACTATTAGTTGGGAATAATAATTCTGGATGATGTGTTGAACAAATATAATCTGCTTGTAACATTATTTTAAAATGTTCAGGCGACTGATAATAAATGACATTGCCAAATGGTAGTACATTTTTTGCTTCGTTTGAGTGTTCATCAATAATGTAATAAACAGGTAAGTCTGGATGATACGTTCTCATATATTTAAAGAAATGATATCCATTATCTTGGGCTTTATAGGATTTTTCACCAATAACCCAAACTTTATTTTTGGATTTTAGTGATAGATTTTTTAATGAAGGCACTTTTAGACTCTGAAGATAAGTCAAGTAACTTTCAATGCTATAGCGATTTATACGAAAAGATAAGTTACGACCTTTCATCGTGAAATAAGGTGTAATAGAAACGATTTCCTCTTTATAATCTGTAATAATTTCCCCTTTAAGGAATCGTTCTGTAAAAATTCTAGGATTACCAAGTTTGGTTAGAATCGGTTCGGCAGATTCTTGTACATCAACTTTTAAATAAATGTCTATAATATCTTCTGTGTCAAAAGGATATTTCATAAAGTCGATTAATTGATTATAAATCTCTACTGAAAATTTAAAATTAGTAGTATGAGCCCGTTTATTCTCGCCTTTCAAAGTTATTGACAAAGGTATTTCCTTTTCGCGTTCTGTAAAGCGCGTGCGTATTACGAGGTTTGATTTTTGTACAACGGCATTTAATGTTGAAAATTCTCCTGTAATATAAGCTTCACTATTGTTAAATTTGAGGGCATCAATATGACGTCTTGAAAAGAATACTTTTTGTGGAACATAACTTTCCATAGAAAGATGTAAAAAACCATTTTTGGTGACATAAGGATGAATAACATCCGAGCCGTCCGAAATCTCTGATAAATTAAAAACAGAAGATTGCTCATCTGTTACCTTAATATTTTTTTGAGTCGTAATAATTGCATCGGATTCTTCCATAATTAAAAAAATTTTACTTCTATTATAAGATTTAAACGCTTTCAAAATTTCGTTTAAATCAATTTCAAAATTACAAAATTCATCTACTGGACTATATGAAATAGAATGAAATTCATTTTTTACATATAATTTCCCAATACTATTATTTTGTTGATTGAAAGAAATATAGAGCATAGAACCTTCTTGATTAATATGTCGCAAGTTACTGGCCTCCAATAAATTTAATAAGTTGTAACAATTATAACGCATATATTGTTATAATAATATTTAAATTAACATAATGTATTAATATAAATATGAAAAGGTGATTATAATCAAAACTAAAAAGATTATTTTTTCTATTGTTATTACTACTTTTAATAATAAAAATACAATAGAAAAAACTTTGGACTCAGTAATGGAACAAAGTTTAGACGCAGATTTATATGAAATAGTTATTGTTGATGATTGTTCAAACGATGGTACATGGGAAATATTGCAACGATACAATAATTTTAATATTAAAATGTATAGATTAGCTCAAAACAGTGGCGGGCCATCTATACCTAGAAATACTGGGGTTAAACACAGTATCGGTGAGTATTTATACTTTTTGGATGGTGATGATTGGTTAGAACAAAATATTTTGGAAACGATTTCAGAAAATAAAAAATGGCATAAGAGCGATTTAATTATTTCAAAAGTCATTAAACATACAGAGAAAAATCAATCCGTTCATGCCAGATTTATGACAGTCAAGACACACGTTAATGAGCAAAGTTATAAAATTCCCTATTTATATTATTATTTAGGGCCTAGTGGAAAGTTTATAAAGCGTAAATTAATTAAAGACCATGATATACAATTCCCAACAAATTTACATTTTGGCGAAGATAAAATGTTTTTTTTAAAAGTATTTGAAAAAGCTCAAAAAGTGACAACTACAACATGTATTGGAGCACATATCAATCGCTACTCAGATAATGTTTCGATTGTTAGAAGAACTAGTTTTATTAAAAAGAGAGAAAGTGATTTAGCTATATTTGAGTATGTATTGAATATGAAAGACAAAAAGCGTAGAGATAAGTTTTTGCTGCGAAATTTGGAATATGATTTATTAACAAGCTGTAATTCACATGTCTTTTTAGATTCACCAAAAGAGACTAAGATAAATATTTTTGAGATGATTCAAACAACATTTGAAAATGTATATATTCAAAAATACATTGTGCCACAAATTGATGCTAAGTTTGATTCAGCTATAACAGCCATTTATGACAATGATTTTAATAAATTTGAAGCATATTTTGAATGGTTGAAAAGGGGTTACAAATTATTAGAAAAACAAGCTGATAACCATTATGAATTTAAAGATACTGAGGGATTGGATTTTAGAATAACTATCCCATTTGCAAATCTAAAAAATTTACAAGTAATGGAAAAAGCTATGTACCTTCAAATAGAAGTTAATAATTTAAAAGATAACAGAATAAAAGGCGTCCAGTTAGAAAGTCGAACGGATTATAAACAAAACATAACTTACAAAGACATAATAGTGAAAGATGGCTTTTTAACAATAGTGTTAAATCAACAGCTTTTAGAGTCATTAGCTTTAGGTATTTATAATATTATTATTATTTATGATAAATATAAAGTATTAAATGTTAAGTACGGATTTACTAAGAAAATAGAAAACTCATCAACAATAGCTACTATTTACCCGACTATCAATGGTAATTTAGCACTTAAGGTTAAATATAATGAATGATGCGAAGTAACTATGTATATTCGTATTATTATTGAAAAAGTTATATGATTTTTAATGTTTGCTACTTCATTATTTAAATATTTGTGTCATATCATATGATTGAAGCGTAGACAGAGGGGAGACAGAACACTGTTGTCAAACTTCTGTCACGCGCTTATGTATTTTCTATCATTAAATAAGTCGCGAGAAGTAATGAGTTATATTTTATTAAGGGGATTAAAATGAATCAGAATAAAAATTTAATTGATATTGAACGGAAATTTCGTCCTGAAATTGAGGGACTAAGAATAGTAGCAGCACTACTTGTCGCTATTTATCATATATGGTTTGGAAGAGTGTCGGGAGGCGTGGACGTCTTCTTTGTTATATCAGGTTTTTTAATTACAACATCTATAATTTCAACCATAAATAAAACTGGAGAATATAAGTTTTGGCCATACATATCTAAATTGTTGAAGCGTCTATTACCATCGGCACTATTTATAGTTTTAGTGACATTGGTGTTAAGCTTCTTCTTCTTACCGCTTACGATTTTAACGAAAACAATTAAAGAAGCAATAGCTTCTATATTTTATTATCAAAATTGGCAACTTGCTTTTAGTAGTACAGATTACTTAGATGCTAATCAAATGAAGAGTCCACTTGAACATTTTTGGGCGATGTCTATCCAAGGTCAATTTTATCTTATTTGGTTTGTATTATTTACATTTGTTTTATACTTAGTGCGAAAATATGCGTTATCGAATGGCAAAAAACTTGTTAACTTTTTACTAATGATTATATTTATAGTGTCATTTATTTATTCCATATATCTTACTCAAGTAAATCAACCTTTTGCATATTTTATTACGTTTACAAGGGTATGGGAATTCGCTTTAGGTGGTTTATTATGTGTTAATTTAGGACGAATCAAAATCAATCGTTTAGTAGCTGCTATTATTGGATGGGTTGGCTTAGTAGGATTGATTTTAACAGGCGCGTTATTCGACGTGTCTAAACTATTCCCTGGCTATATCGCTTTATGGCCAATGACATGCGCATTACTTATAGTTCTTTCAGGTAATGTGGACACAAAATATGGTGTGAAAAAGTTTTTATCATTACCTATTATGATTAAACTTGGTGGGATCTCCTTTGGTATTTATTTATGGCATTGGGTATTACTTTCTTTCTATAAATTTAAAATTGCAGAAGAACCGGGTCTAATATCTGGTGTTATAATTATTTTATTATCCATTGGCTTATCTTTCTTTATGACGAGGTTTATTGAAACGCCTATTAGAAATGATCAAAATAATAAAAAAGCTTTTTCAAAATTAGGTAAAGTATTATCAGCCAATTTAATCTTAATTGTGTCATTATTTGTGATGGGTGTAGTGAAAAACAGTGACACTGATAAGGAAATAAGTCATAAAGACTATCCGGGTGTAGATGCAGTGGCCAAAAGTGAAGAAATTGAAGAGCAAACGCCTATGCCAAATTTTGCAAAAGTGTTTGATGATTTACCTCAATCTCATCTCGATAATAGTAACCAGAACCTTAAAAAAACAGATGTAAAAGTAGGTGAATATGGTAAAACAGAGAATTATAAAGCTACAATTGCTTTAGTTGGAAGTTCTCACTCTGAGCATTGGCTTGGTGGATTTATTAAAGCCGCAGATAAAAATGGTTATAGAATACTAAATATTACACGTTCTGGGACACGTTTTTCTACTGGCTATGAAGATAATAGCCCTAAAGGAAAATGGGTTAAAAATGTTAACGACTATTTACAACATCATAAAGATATAGATTTAGTTGTTTCACACGCAACTTCTGCTGCTAGTGATAGTAAATGGGTTCAAAATCAAATGATCAATCAACTGAATATTGTAAAAGATGAGTATGGTATGGATGTTCTTGCCATAAGAGATATTCCAACTTATGATTTTAGTGTTCCTGAAGAATTTGAAAAATTTGGTGAAGAGAAGACAATCAAAAAAATGAATGACTTTGAAAGCCAAAAAGACACATCATATTGGAAAGATTTTGCTAAAAATGATGAGAGACTATACAAATTTGACCCTACTGAATTTTTTAAAGTAGACAATCAATATACACCAGTAATTGGAAATATTAACATTTATAGAGATATGGATCATATGACAAATACTTATTCGGAGTCTTTCGGCAATGTACTGGCCGAAAAATTAAAATATATTATTGAAAACAAGGAAGAAAATAAAGAAGTAAACTTAAATGATATATAAAATTTCTGGTAATAATAAATACTGACAATATAATAATTGTGGCCGAGACATTAAAAATTACGTCTCGGCCATTTTAATCTATGTCAATTCTTACATTATCCAATGATTCATCATATTGGAATCAAGAATCAAAATGCTAGTATAAGGGATACAGCGTTTTGATTCTGAGTTTTAATTACTATTGATGATTTACGGGGCAGGAAGTGATGTTGTATTATCAGAATAATGGTATTACCCATGATTTATGCTAACAACTATGACTTACTAAATTTTTGGCTTTTATAAAGTAATTTGTTTTATATGATTCTGTTAATAGTTGACCATCATTGGAAACATAAGAATAATTTTCGTCTAATGTTGCAACTTCTGTTGGAAATAACCAATATAGTTTACCTGCTATAAAGGATTTATTATTTTTGACACATACATATCTACACTCGGATATGCTCATTAAAGTACACCTCATTTTTAACAGCTTGTTCTAATTATTTAATAATCGTATTGTGGAATACGAAGCTAGGTTCAGCGCCTAAAATAATAAGAAATACTTGTGAATAAGCTATATCTTGAAATTTTTGTATCATACCATAGAAATCATTAAATGCTTCATTACTTTTTACTTTTTCAACTTCTTGTTCATATAAACTCAAAACAGAATCCCTAATTAAAGTGGGTCTATTTTCTTGAATAACATATGAGTCTTCTGAAAACATAAGTAATCCTAAATATTTATAATGTATACTCAGTTGTCTAGTTAAACTGGCAATATATTCTAATTTTAAGTAGAGATCAGGTGAATGAACTTGTAATTGAGACAGATTCGTTTTAATTTGTTGTAGTTTTTCCATTTCGCTTATCATTTATTTACAACCTCCAATGCCCACGGCTTAACTGTATTAAGTGACTGAATAAGATGTTTACTTTGTTGACGTCTATTCTTTCGCATGTTTGCTCTATCTTCTCCATGCATATACAATAATTTTTCTTCATGTGTTTGAGGCGTGATATTTGCTACTTTGATTGGTTTTTTATATTCATCTAAGGCAACAAATGTTAAAAAGGCGACTGCAGCTATTTTTCGTTCAGCGGTTATCATATCTTCTGCAATTACTTTACAAAATATTTCCATTGATTTTTCACCTGTGTAAGCCACGTAAGATTCAATGCAAACAGAGTCTAATTGAGTAATTGGATGTAAAAATTCAATAGAATCTGTAGATGCCGTCACACATTCTTTAACCCGAGCATGTCTTCGTGCTGATAAAGTAGCGTTATTATCAATTTTCTTCATTAATACGCCACCAAATAAAGTATTATAATTATTTAAATCATTAATTAATACTTGATCAGTACTAATGATTTTACTGTCGTTCGGATACTTATAATTTTCCATAACTTATCTCCCATTTCTATTATTTATTACAAATTAAATTATAGGAGGAGCAGTTATAACTATAAAATATCTATAATTTATAAAGGTATAAAATCTACAAATGCCTTAATGTTTAATCATTCAATAAAAAGTTTTCTTGTATAAATTTAATCCAATTTTTAGTAAGCGAATCGACTATAGTATCTTTTCTCCAAATAAGTGCCAATTCCCATTTCATCGATGCTTCATTGATATTTATAGCTGTTAAATCAGAGTCTAATAATTCTAAAATTCCTTCTGGCAGTACACAAATGCCCATATTATTTAAAAGCATTTCTCCAATAAAACTCCATTGCGTTGTTTCAAAAATAACGTTTGGATTAAATCCATGATTTCTACAAATATTAATAATTTTATCGTTTAGGTAAAAGTCAGAATTAAATAAAATAAACTCTTCGTTTACTAAATCTTCTATATCTATCAAATTCTTATCAGCAAGTTTGTGGTTTTTATGAACCACGAGTTTTAAAGATTCTTCTAAAAATGAAAAAGTACTAAAAATTTTAGTGTCAGTAGGTAAAACGGTGATGCCCATGTCCAAATCCCCATAATAAATATCATTTTCAATTTTTTTACTTCCGTTTTCAAAAAGTTGAAAAGTTACATTTGGATATGATTCATGAAAGCGAGAAATTAAATTAATCAATTTTCGTATATTAATAATAGTAGGTATACCTATTTTTAAATGGCCGGATTTCATTTCAAGTAAATTACTTAAATCGTTAGGAATATTGTCATACATTTTTAGCATCTCTTTACATTGAAAGAAAAATGCTTCGCCGGCGTCTGTTAGGTAAATTTGGTTTTTAAATCTATGAAATAATGTAACATCTAATTCATCTTCTAATAATTTGATTGTATTGCTAATAGTGGGCTGCGTAATAAACAGTTTTGACGCTGCCTTAGTCATGCTTTTTAAATTAACCACTTCCACGAAGTATTTCATATGTCTGAGCTCCATAATATTTGCTCCCCTTAAATAAAAGCGTTATTTGTATGATTTTTTCATAATAAATTTATATATTTATTATATATCAACTATTAGTATGGTAAAAGTTGTCTGTTTTTTCACTTAATAATAGAATGCTTGTTTTATAGAATGTAAATATTGTTTTTTTTGCTAATTAATAGATACAATTAGTATAAATATCAAGCATAGGGGGATGTTAGAGTGAATATTAAGCTTATTGTTGCAGATATGGATGGTACTTTTTTAAATAGTGATAGCCAATTTAATAGTGAATCTTTTCAATTATTAAAAGAAAATTGTGAAGAATATCAAATTCGCTTTGTATTTTGTACTGGAAAACAATGTGAGCGTGTTGAAAGTATTATCGGGGAGTTGTCCAAAGATACATTTATTGTTGGAGATAGTGCAACGAGGATTAAATATAATGGGGACTTTATTTATAATGCCAAAATTGAAAATAAAAAAGGGAAAGAAATTATACAAACAATACAAGATATTGACCAAACACAAACCGTATTAGGTTGTACTGAAAAGGGCGCTTATGTATTAAATCATATTCCAGAAATTGAAAAGAAAATTGTGCATGGATCATTTCAAAACGTAACATATATCAATGATTTCTCTGAAGTTGAAGATGATTTCTTGAAAATTTCAGTTCATGATGCTACGGGAAATTGTAAGACTACTGCTAGCCAAATAAAACATTATGAATCAGAAGTATATATTATAGCTTCTGATGATGAGTGGATTGATATTGCAGATTTAGGCGTCAACAAAGGTACAACAATTCGTCGAATACAACGGTTACTTCAAATTAGTCCTGCAGAAACAATAGCATTTGGAGATGGTTTAAATGACATTGATTTGTTTAAAGCGGCTAAATATAAAGTAGCGATGGACAATGCATATCCAGAATTGAAGGAAGAAGCTAACTTAATAGCAAAAAATAATGATGAAGATGGTGTAGTGCAAACACTTAATTTATTATTAGGCTTTAAATAAGTTGAAAATATAAAAATACTGCTAAAAATTAACTGAAAACTTTATAATGCTCACGATAATTCGTTGTTTATGTGATATTATCAGTTAGGAGCAGAATGAGGAGAGGTTTTTAAGAAACTTTCGTTGTTCTAGCTTTATTATTGATATTAGGAGGCATTTACATCATGAGCACAAGCGAACATTCACGCTCTGGCAATAAATTGATTTTAGCAATTGTATTAAGTGTATTAACGTATTGGCTATTTGCCCAATCGTTTATAAATATATCAACACCGGTTCAACAGACTTATCATACTACTCCAGGAATTTTAAATTTATCTGTGAGTATCACTTCTTTTGCAACGGGTATTTTTATGGTAGGTGCGGGTGATATATCAGATAAAATTGGCCGCTTAAAAATGACTTATATTGGCATTATTTTAAGTATTATAGGGTCACTATTGATTATTATTTCTGATATTACAGCATTACTACTTATTGGTAGAATTTTGCAAGGGGTCTCTGCGGCTATATTATTACCTTCAACGGTTGGCGTGTTCAATGACCAATTTAATGGTAAAGCATTACGTAGCGCGTTCAGTTACTTAATGATTACTAGTGTGGGTGGCATAGGTTTGGCCTCCATGGTTGGAGGATTGATCGCTACTTATATTAATTGGCAATCTAACTTTATACTGTCTATCATTATTGCAATTATTGCATTTGTATTATTATTTGGCACGAAAGAAGAAGCTAAGGAAGTTATAGACAAACGGCCTTTCGATTATGTAGGTATGTTAATATTTGCGGTGCTTATAGGCAGTATTACTTTATTTGCAACACAAGGCTTTGAACAAGGCTGGACAAGTGCTTTTTCAATGATTTGCTTAAGTATTTTTGTTATTTCAACAATTATATTTTATTTCTTTGAGCGTCGTAAACACTTACCTTTTATAGATTTTGAGTTATTTCGAAATCGCGGTTTAATGGGTTCATCTGTAGTTAATTTTGTTTTAAACTCAGCTGTAGGTATTACAACTGTATTTAATATGTACGCCCAAACTGAACTAGGGTTAAGTTCGTTCCAGTCTGGATTAGTAACGGTGCCTTACGTAATTATGGCAATTTTAATGGTTCGTTTAGGTGAGAAAATTTCGATGAAGCATGGTGGAAAACCAATGTTACTATTAGGGCCAGCTTTTCCTGCTATTGGTATTATATTCATTAGTTTAACGACTTTACCGTCTGAATGGTATATTGCAGCAGTCACGTTTGGTTTTGTCATTTGCGCAATCGGTAATGGTTTATGTGCGACACCTGGTTTAACTGTTGCAATATTAACTATTCCTGATGAAAAGGTAGGTCTTGCTTCAGGCCTTTATAAAATGAGCGCTACTTTAGGCGGCGCCTTTGGTATAGCGATGTACACGACTATTTTCGCAGCTTTACAAGTATCAAATAGTGCTAGTGTAGCAGCGGCTTGGTCAATGATTACAGGTATATCTCTGATGATTATAGGCATCATTGTAGCGCAAATCATTATTCCCAAAAATATAAAAGCATAATGCATCACGAAAAATTAAATATATAGTAATTATCTAGCCAATACTATGAGGGCGGGTTAAGAAATCGATTTAAAAATTTTGGTTTCTATCCCGCCCTCTTGTTATTAAAATTATTCAATTATATTAACAGTAAATAAGATAAAGTGCACCCTATAGTTTGAAAATTATAAAAGAGTTACTTATATAGATGGACAATGTTATGAACATAAACATATCTTGATTACTTTCAGACAAATTATATAGATTTTGAATTATAATTATACATTAGTTGTATTTTAAATTTATAATACATGTTATCATCAATTAATTGTGATTATATTAAATTTACAAAATGCTTATAACAAATTTAGAGGTGCAATTTATGAAATACTATGGAGAAATCCCTGTCATAAGAGCTATAGCAACGATGTTAGTGCTTTGTATACATTTAACTGCACAATTATATAATTCCAATGGAGTTATCGTTGATCCAATTTTATCTTATTTTAACCAAATAGCAAGACTAGGGACGCCTATTTTTGCAGTAATTAGTGCGTTTTTACTTACAAGCTCAACACTAAAGCGTGAGTTTGAATTACCTTATTTTATTAAATCTAGATTCACAAAAATTTTAATACCCTATATACTTTGGACTACTTTATATATCATATTGAGAATGGTTTTATCAAATACATATTATCCAGCAGGAACACCAATAATTAAGTATTATCTTTTAGGGACGGCAGAAATTCATTTGTACTTTATTTTAGTAGTGATTCAATTTTATGTATTATTTCCTTTTGTACATAAACTGAAAAAAGGAGCGCCACTTATTATTGCATATATAATAGGAACGCTTATTAATGTGCTTTGGTTAAACTATGGTAGTGACACAGTTACTTTGCATAGTGAGATGTTGAATACGTTTGTTAATAGTAAAGCATTTATCTTAAATTGGATATCCTTCTTTTTCCTCGGTATCGGCTATGCTAAGTATTATAAGGAAATTAATGATATTGTTTTGAAATATAAAATATATTTTAAAATCATTGGAATACTACTATTTATCGATTTAATTATTAAAATTGATATTACAAATTTATATGGTTCGACAAATGTTGCTAATGTCGTATATATACCAATTTTTCTTGCTTTATTAATCATATTTTATAATCATGTTAAAAATCATACATTGCTAACTCAAACTCTAACGGTTATAGGTAATTATTCAATGGGAATTTATTTAATTCACGTTTTTATAATCATGGTATACAGACAAACTCCATTTGTTGATATCGTGAATAATCCATCTACATTTGTGGTTTCATATATTATTGTATTATGTGTTTCAGTATTATCGATTTATTTAATAAGTAAATTACCTTTTTCCAGTTTCATTGTTCCTATTCCATCTAAAAGGGCAATTGTTAATAAAAAAGACTGAGAGAAATATTAAACTGCCTCAGTCAACTAGACAACTAAATAATTAAAACAACTTAATGGTCACATTCATAGTTATGCTATGGATGTGACCATTTTAATGTTATTCGATTGGTAAAGTAATAGTGATAAATTAAAAATATTAGAAATTTAAAACATAGACACTTTTAAACTGATTTTTTAACAACGCCTATTGTTCCCTCCGTCACAATATTATAAAAATGATGAATAAAATCCTCTTTTTTAATTCTTTTCTTATCTTGAACCCAATGTTTCAATAGTGCAATTCCTGCTCCAGAAACATAACTCATAAAATAGTCGAAAGGCATGTCTCCTATTTTATTGTCTTTACTTTTATATGTGCTGAGATGATTTTGAATAAGCATATGTAACTTCTCTTGCAACATTGAAGCCTTTCCAATACTAAACATTGTTTTGTAGAACCCTATATTTGCATCAATGTGTTCAATCAAATAAGTCATAATACTTTTAACCATATGAGCTGGACTGTTTTCTCCAATAACTTTATGTTGTTGATTTATAAATGTTTGAAGCTCATCAATTTTTTCATTTTCCATAGTGTCTAATAAATCATATTTATCTACATAATAAGCATAAAAAGTACCACGATTTATATCTGCCAAATCAGCAAGCTGCTGTACAGTGATATTTTCAAAGGAAACTGTTTTTAACAGTTCTAAAAAATTTATTTTAATTGTTTGTTGAGACTTACGTATTCTACGGTCTTGAGCCATAAGTGTGTTCCTCCTTTAATATGCTCTTTTAGACAACAATATTATCCAGACTGTTGTTTTTCAAACAGTTATCATATACTTGCTTGTTGTTTATTACTTGTTATGAATATAAGGTAAAAGTGTATTAGAAAACAAGTAATTATTCTAAACGGAAGGAATGATTTAAATGACTAAACAAATGCTAGGTAATTCCAAATTAACTGCGACTCCAATAGAAGATATTAAAGAAGGTACAAATCATATCGTTGTTGATAGTATTCAATACGGTAACCAAGAAATGATTATGGAAAAAGATATTGCTGTGCCCATGTCAGATGGTGCAGAATTATATGTTAACGTCATTCGTCCAAATAAAGAAGGTACATTCCCAGTCGTGATGTCCGCAGACACATACGGTAAAGATAATAAACCAAATATTAATAACATGGGTCCACTTTGGCCAACACTTGGCGCAATTCCAACTTCAAGCTTAACACCTGAAGAATCTCCAGACCCTGGTTTCTGGGTACCTAATGACTATGTCGTTGTTAAAGTTGCGCTTCGCGGTAGCTCTAAATCAAAAGGATCTTTATACCCTTGGGGTCTTTCAGAAGCAAAAGACTACGCCGAAGTAATTGAATGGGCTGGCCAACAACCATGGAGTAACGGTAACGTTGGTACAAATGGTGTTTCTTATTTAGCAGTTACACAATGGTGGGTAGCTTCATTAAATCCTACTCATCTTAAAGCCATTATCTCTTGGGAAGGTTTAAACGATATGTATCGTGAAGTAGCTTTTCATGGTGGGATTCCTGATACAGGATTTTATAGATTTTGGCACGATGGTCTTATCAATAGATGGCCAGATTCAGATATTGAAGATTTAAAAGGTGCTCAAAAAAATCATCCTCTTTTCGATGATTATTGGAAAGGCAAACAAGCAAACCTTTCAGCTATTAAAGTGCCGATGTTCGTATGTGCAAGTTGGTCAACACAAGGCTTGCATAATCGCGGAACATTTGAAGGATTTAAACAAGCTTCTTCCAAGGATAAATGGCTTAAAATACACGGACGTAAAGAATGGGAAACATATTATGCACGCGAATCTCTTGAACAACAAAAAGATTTCTTTGATTATTACCTCAAAGGTATCGACAACGATTGGCAAGATACACCTAAAGTGAGCTACGAAGTCAGAGATAAATTTTATCAAGGTTATACAAAATATGCGACTGATTTCCCAATTCCAAATACAACTGCAACAGCTTTATATTTAGATGGTCAAACAATGTCACTCAATACTGAAAAACCTCAAGATACAGCTAAAGTTTCATATGATAGTGAAGTCGAAGACAAAGACGAAGTAAGATTTAGCACAGTATTTGACCAAGACACAGAGCTTACTGGTAATATGAAATTGAAACTATGGGTATCAGCAGATGAAGCAGACGACATGGATTTATTTGTAGGTATTAAAAAATTAAATCGCCAAGGCGAAGAAGTGAATTTCCCTGATTTTAATCATATTGAAGATGGGCAAGTTGCGACAGGTTGGTTACGCGTATCTCACCGTGAATTAGATCAAGATAAATCTAAACCACTACAACCATGGCATACACATGAAAGCGAAGATAAACTTAATAAAGAAGAAATTGTACCTGTAGAAGTTGAAATTTTACCATCTGGTACATTATTCAAACAAGGTGAAAGTATTCAAGTCGTTGTTAAAGCAAGCGAAGTTGTTAAAGGCAATAGTACACCTGGCCTCAAAACACGTTATGAACATAATGAAACAGTAAATAAAGGTATACACAACATTTACACAGGCGGGGTCTATGATTCACACATACTCGTGCCAGTGATAGATAATAACTAATATTTATAACTATATTTGATACTGATAAATAAAGTTAAAATACTGCAAAAACTTAACAATGTTGTTAAGTACTATTTATCGCTTCAAATGTGGGTTAATTCACAGGGTTGCTAATAATATACAGTACATCGGTTATATTATGAAAGTTAAATGCAATTTTAGACAGTGGGAAAAGAGTATTAAGTATATGAAAGGGAAATATCATATAGGTAACTTATTAAGTAGTGCAAATCGAATTTTTATAAATGGAGGAAGCAAAATGAATAAATTAGAATTAGAAGGCGCGACATTAAATTATTATAAAGTAGGTCAAGGTCCTATACTTATTTTAGTGCCAGGAGCCAATGGTACAGGTAATATATTTTTACCTTTAGCAGAGCACTTGAAAGATAACTTTACCGTCGTAGCTGTAGACCGTCGTGACTATGGTTATAGTGAGTTAACCGCACCTCTTCCTGAACGGGCGCAAAAGCCTGATGACGATTATCGTGTTAAACGTGATGCCAAGGATATTGCAGAACTGGCGAAACACTTAAGCGATGAACCAGTATATCTACTTGGATCTAGTTCTGGCGCTATCGTTACCATGCATGTTTTAAAAGATTACCCAGAAGTAATTCAACAAATTGCTTTTCATGAGCCGCCAATTAATACTTTTTTACCAGATAGTAAATACTGGAAAGATAAAAATGATGAAATTGTAGAACAAGTCTTAACTGAAGGTTTGCAAGTAGGTATGAAAACTTTTGGAGAAACATTGAATATTTCAGCAATCGATGAAAAAAGTATGGCTCAACCTGTTTCCGAGGATGAAAAAGCGCAAAAAGCACAATATGAACGCATGATGTTTTGGGCAGAATATGAAATTAGACAGTACACACATTCTGATATTAAATTAGAAGATTTATCACAATATAAAGACATCATAACGTTATTAAATGGGAATGACTCTAAAGGATCGTTTCCTCAAGATGTCAATTTTTATATCGCTGAACAAACGGGTGTCAAAATCGTCGACATACCTGGCGGACATTTAGGATATATTCAGAAGCCTGAAGGATTTTCAGAAACAATATTATCGATATGGACATAATATTTTGGTTAAAAAATGAGATGAAAGGTGATTACGATGGAAAATAATAAAAACATTTTAGTAATGGGCGCTTCCGGAAACCAAGGCAATGCAGTTGCAAAAAGTTTACTATCCAATGGTTGGATTGTGCATGCTATGACGCGGAATCCTAACCAATCTGCGATAAAAGAATTAGAACAAGATGGAGCTGTTATTGTACAAGCAGATATGAATGATAAACAGTCTCTTATCGAAGCAATGGAAAATGTTTATGGTGTTTACAGCGTACAATCATTTGATCCTAAAGACCCTGATAAAGAAGTACAACAAGGAAAAATGGTGGCAGATGTAGCTAAGCAAGTAGGTACTACTCACTTTGTATACGGGTCAGCAGCTGGCGCTGAAAAGTATAGTGGAGCTGATAACTTTGCAAGTAAATGGCAAATTGAAGAATATATTCGTGCATTAGATTTACCGTATACAATCTTACGCCACACATTTTTCATGGATAATTTCACTGGTTTTGCGAAAGTGCAAGATGACAAAATAGTGATGCAAGGCTTTATGGATTCTGAAATACCATTACAGATGCTTGCGGTACAAGACATCGGTACTTTTACCGCTATTACTTTTAGCCAACCCAAACAATATATAGGCAAAGCTATGGAATTAGCGGGTGAAGAAATTACTTTAAATGAAATAGCTAAAAAGTTAAGTGAGAAATTTGAAGTATCTTGTGAAATAGTAGATGCACGTAAAAAGTTCCAACAAATGATGAAAATGTTTGAATGGTTTGAATATGAAGGCTATGAGGCTAATATAGCTGAATTACGTAAGGTAAATCCTAAACTAATTAATTTTGATGCTTGGCTCCAACAATTAGAATGGAAGGATTTCACTTAGTTCAAAATAATATTTTTACTTGGAAAATATATGAAAAGAAAGTTGTGTTTATATGAAGAGTATTACCCTTGAAGAACATTTTATATTACCAGAAGTTAAAGACGAAATGGCAAAACTTGTACAACCTGACCCAGAAGGTGTGCCTTTAAAGACTATGTTAGAGGCTTTAGAAAGTAAAACAGGGTTCACGGATGATGATGAGATACAGAATCACGAACAACGAGTCAAATTTATGGAAGAACATAACGTAGCAGTCCAAATATTATCTTATGGTAACGGGGCGCCATCTAACCTGACAGGAGAAAAAGCAATTGAGCTCTGTCGGTATGCTAACGATAAATTGTATGATTATATTGAAATGTATCCAGAACGTTTTCTTGGGTTTGCCTGTATACCAATTAATGAACCTCAAGCAGCGGCTGAAGAATTAGAAAGGGCAGTTACGCAGCTAGGTTTTAAAGGTGTATTAATACCTGGACGACCTCATGATGGCTTTTTAGAGCAAGAGAAATATGATGTTATTTTTGCTAAAGCTGAAGCATTGGGCGTGCCTATATATTTACATCCTGCTCCAGTGAATGCGGATGTTTATCAAGCATATTACAAAAGCGATGCATATACAGACGCTACTGCCGCTTCATTTGCCTCCTTTGGCTATGGATGGCACGTTGATGTCGGTATCCACGCCATCCACCTTGTTTTAGGTGGTGTTTTCGATAAACATCCTAATTTGCAAATGATTATTGGACATTGGGGAGAGTTTATACCATTTTTCTTAGAGAGAATGGATGAAGCACTTCTTTCAGACCATCTCTTACACCCTATAAGTGAATACTTTAAAAATCATTTTTATATTACACCGAGCGGTATGCTGACGCAGCCACAATTTGAAATGGTTAAAAATGCATTTGGCATAGATAGAATACTTTACGCTGCTGACTATCCATATATTAAACCTGAGGGGCTGGGTACATTTTTAGAGGAATTAGGGTTATCGGAAGAAGACCAAGCCAAAATTAATTATAAAAACGCACGGCATTTGCTTAAACTTAGTGATAATTACCAATAGACTTAAACAAAGTGGAGAAGGAAAAAGCAAAGTGTCGTAGATAATTGTTCACAAATTAAGTTTTGTTATTACTGGTTTGAAATTCGAAACGATTAAGATCAAGGGACATAAAGTGCTTGGACAAGTGAAAAAAGGCAATTTCTATTGAAATAATATAGGAATTGCCTTTTTCTTATATTAAGTGCCATTAATACAAAGCCAAGTTCTCTTTTGACTTTATTTATACCTCTAACCGACATTCGAGTGAAACCCAAAATAGCCTTCATAAATCCAAAACAGGTTCTACATCAATTTTTCTTTGATTGTAGATTTCTTTTGTTTCTGGTTCCAAAAGCTTTTGATTGATATGGGCTTTGAAATATTCCGAGTTATCATTTCTCATTATTTTTTATTCGATTTTGAATTTGGTTTCATACAATGGTTCTTTAGAGGACATTCTGAACAATCATCGCATTCATATAATTTAAAATCTCTCCTAAATACATATTTATCATGGCGATAGGCATGCCTTTTATATCTTTTGATTTTAGTTCGCTTTTGACGTGCTTGCTTTCTTAACCGAGTACATTTTTCGTGTTTAATATGATTATTTAAATCTTTAATTTCTTTATCCAAATGAATACAAATTAAATCTATTTCTTCTTGTGTTAATTCATAATCATTAACTTCTTTAATCTTAGGTATGATTTTGCCTTTCACTAATTCATTATCTAACGCTTTAGAATCTTCATTCATTTTTGATTCATAGTTTTGAATACTCTTTTTCCACACAAATTTATATCTATTGGTATTAGCTTTCAGTTTTGTACCATCAATAAAAATAGTTTTATCATCTATAAGATTTTGTTTCAGACATTGACTGGGAAATTGAATAAATAAAGATTCTAATAGGGCATCTTCTTTAGGATTTACTCTAAAACGATTAATTGTTTTATAAGAAGCTGTTTGATTTTCTAATGGGTTGAATTTTTAAATATGTACCACAAGGCCATAACCATTCCAATGGACCAAATAAAAAATAATGTATCCATATGGATGAAAAAACAACCTGAAATGCAATAACTGCCACATATAATAAAAGCATGCCATAAGTATGGACGGTATAATTTGAAAGAATCGGTGTTAAAATAACAACGTCTATGATTGTTTGGCCTAGGTAATTCGTGAATGCCGTTTTCCCATACGAAATCAATATAGAAAGGCATTTTTGCACCGGTTTAATTTGATATAGTAATAAAATTGAAAATATAAAACATACCAATAATAGGACCACTGTTTTGATTAAAGATATGCAGTAATTCATCATTTTGAATGAATAATGCAAGTATCCAAATAGAAAATGTAAGTATTAAAAAAAGAACCAATAATTTTTTAATTTAGGCAATAAACTTTTATTCGTGAAAATACCGAGATAGTAAAGTGCTTGCCCTAATAACATATGTCCTAATGTTGAGAACATGGCCATTAATAAAACAAATGAACTGATCAAATTAGGAATATGAATCCCTTTAATTTCTAAAAATTTCGTTAATATAGGTAAAAAATTCCCCAAAATAGTTAATAAAACACCAAAAATTAGTTTTAATTTATTTCGTATCTTTTGGAAAAGTAGTAAAAGTGCCCCCATGACTGCATATAGTTTAAGAATATCACCATCCCATAATAAGGAACTTGATGCGCCAACAATAAATAAAAGAACCATTCGACGTATATGTACCCAAATGGTTAACCTTTTTTTGTAAATTATTTATAAAAATAGAAGTACTGACACTAAAAAAGCGAATATAAAATGAAATTTATTTAAACTGAACATTTCTATATAATTAATAACTTTACTTTCAAATGTGTTCATCTCTATACTTTTTGTATCAGAGGGTTCAAAAAAGTGAATATTAATTAATAGAACACCTATAATAGCTATACCACGTATAACGTCAATGAGGTTAATTCTTGTTAGCGAAGCTGTACCTTTTTGTACGTTCGTTTTACTCCTCTTTTCCAATAATATAAATCCCATTCATCATAAATAGCTCTTCCTTGTTCTAAATGTTGTACTTAAGACGATCAATCTTATCTATTATAATTAAATTAATATAATTAAAGAAATTAATTTAATGTTTGCTATGCTCATACCCATACTTATTTTCAACACGTAATTTTTGTCCCAAATTAATACTTGCAGTAATACTATATAGCTCACTATTTAACCTTGTTTTTTTCAGCCGGGGCAGTATAAAATATCTTTTCACAGGCATATTCATTTTATCGATGCTCCTGCAAATCCAAATTTGTAATCCAGTTGAAACTCTTGCATAACTTATTTTCAAAATACAAACCTCCTATATACATATTCAATTACTGTACATTTTTTATAAGATAATCAAAATTAAATTATTAAGACTACATATTATAAAAAATGATCAGGCACTATCATTTGTTGAATCAATCTTCTTTAATACTTTGTGAATAAAAGTGGAAAACCATCTACATTTTCTTTCTCAATGAATACCAATAATATTATTATGTTACAGTGTAATCGTTCAATCGTTTAATTAATTAAACAGATGGGAGGAAAATATTGAAGAATACTGACGAATTAAAAAAATTAGCAAATGAGTTTCAAGAATGCCAAAACATATTGATAGCAATCGGCGATGAAACACGTCAATCAATTATGCTAGCTCTTATTGAAGTAGGATGTAACGAAGGAATGCGTGTCGGAGAGATTACTAGGAAGACCCACTTATCTCGTCCATCAGTATCTTATCATTTAAAGATTTTGAAAGAATCTAATATTGTGACTCTAGAAAAAATTGGTACAAAAAATTTTTATTATATTAATCCAGAAAATACTAGTATTAAAGCTTTACAAAAAATGATTAACCATATGAATAATTATATTGAGAAATATAACATTCCAGAAGAGGAAAGAGAGTTTTAATATGACGAAAAAATTAGAAACAAAATTAGTAATGAAAAATTTCACTTCTAAAAATCGTTTTTTCAAAGCATCTATGAGTGAAACATTAGGCGATCGCTATAATAGCCCAACAAAAGGTATAGTGAACTTATATAGCCGTTGGTCTACTGGGGGTGCTGGTATATTGATGACAGGTAATGTTATGGTTGATCGCAATGCATTAGGTGAACCAGGAAATATTGTGATAGAAGATGAAAGAGATATAACAATATTGGAACATTGGGCTAAAGCAGGAACCCAAAACAATAATCATTTGTGGATGCAGATTAATCATCCAGGTAAGCAATCACCTAAACATTTATCTAAAGAACCTTTAGCACCCAGTGCCATCCCAATTGGTGGGACAATGGCTAATGCTTTCAGCCCCCCACGTTCTTTAAATCAAACTGAAATTTTAGATATTATAAAACGTTTCGGAAATACTGCATATATCGCGAAAAAAGCAGGTTTTACTGGTATACAAATCCATGCAGCACATGGCTATCTTATTAATCAATTTCTATCGCCACATCACAACCAACGAAATGATGAATGGGGAGGTAGCCTTAAAAATCGAATGCGCTTTTTGATGGAAGTTTATCATGAGATAAGACGTCGAATAGGCGAAAATTTTCCTATTGCAGTTAAGTTAAACTCCGCGGATTTTCAACGTGGTGGTTTTACAGAAGAAGAATCAATGAAAGTTCTAGAAGCTATTGATATTGCTGGGATTGATTTAATCGAAATTTCAGGAGGTAATTATGAAAATCCTGTTATGTTTGAAGGAAGTAACATTCGTGAAAGTACCAAAAAACGTGAAGCATACTTCCTAGATTATGCAGATAAAGCAAGGCAATTAGTAAAAGCTCCAATTGTTGTAACTGGTGGTTTTCGTACGGCTGAAGCTATGGAGGATGCAATTAATAACGGTTCTATTGATATGGTAGGTATTGCAAAGCCTTTAGCTATTAATCCTGATTTACCTAAACAAATAAATAACGGGATATATAAAACGTCAGATTTACCTAAGCTTACAACTAACATTAAATTTATAGATAAAAAGTTAGGATCAATGTTAGAACTTAGTTGGTATGAAGCCCAATTTTATTTAATGGCACATGGAAAATCACCTAATCTTAAATTGAATATATGGAAAGCTTTATGGATAAGCTTTAAGAAAAACGGTATAACCTCATTTACTAGAAGACGTTGACCTCTGTATCTAAAAATAATAAAAAGCGAGGAATTAAATATGGTTTATAAACAGCAAATAGCATGGAAAAAACTCGAATCTAACTTGCCTGAAAAATTTCATTTTACAGAAGAATATAAGCCGAATGAAGAGTGGTGGGATTGGAAAGGACATCGTGTACATCTAGACACATTTAGAAACGAAAACGCAGATGCCAAAATAATTTTATTACATGGTGTTGGCACCAATGGTAGACAACTGTCATTAATAGTAGGAGGGCCTTTAGCAAATAAAAATTATGAGACCATAGCAATTGATATGCCAACATATGGCATGACCCAGGTTAAAAAGGGGGAAATTGTTACTTATGATGATTGGGTGAATTTAGCTTCTGATTATATAGATGAAGAAAGTAAAAAAGATGGACGTCCTATCTTTTTATATGGGTTAAGTGCTGGTGGCATGGAAACATTCCATGTTGCTGCCAAAAACAAAAAAGTTAAGGGTATTATTGGTATGACATTTTTAGATCAGCGTAAACAAATGGTTCGAGATGAGACTTCTCACGATATTTTTATGAGTAGAATAGGTATCCCAGCAGCAGGGTTAATGCGTAAAATCGGTCTTGGTTTTCTAAAAATACCTATGAAAATAGCTTCTAAAATGTACACTTTAGCTAATAATGATACTGTACTAAAAATAATGTTACATGATAAGACATCAGCCGGTAATTTAGCAACAATGACTTTCTTAGACTCATATGGTAATTACAAGCCAGAAATGGAGCCTGAAATATTCGATACTTGTCCTGTATTATTAACACAACCAGCCTTAGACCGTTGGACGCCCAAATATTTAAGTATCCCATTTTTAGCCGCATTAAAAAATGTAGAACACGAAATTGTAGATTTAGAAAATGGAGGTCACTATCCTGTAGAACAACCTGCATTAGATGAGTTAGTAGAAGCTATTGATTATTTTATCAAAAAATATAAATAACTTTTCGTAAAACTGTAGGCATTGTTTTAATCATTATAGGTATTATTTTATTTAGATTTTTTTAATATCCTCCATTAGAGAAACAATTATTATATAGAAAAAGCGTACGAATTCGTACGCTTTTCTTGTGTTATTATTAAAAACTCATAACAGACAAATATTATGAGTTTTTAGACGCTGTTTCAGAACCCTCATTTACATCGAACTAAGATTATCTATGTTAATAGTATTATAAGGTTATATAATATATTCACTTTAGTAAAATGGATTAATTAATCAACTTCTTCTTACTCTCTTTTCTATCTTATTTAAAATATTTAATTATTTTTTATCCATAATATTGAGTCATTGAAAAATATTAATTATATATTCACTGATGTGTCCAATTTTTTTGCGATGCCTTTCCATAACTGGGTTCATTATTGTTTGAAGTGCTGTTTTGTATTTCTTTTTAATATTTATGAAGCACGTTGTTTTTTTCATAAGATATATAAACAATTGACTGAAAGCGTTAACAATATTATTATGTTAATAAGTATTGGTTATGTATTGGTTTTATTTTGGTTATATATAAGGAGAATGCGTATGGATATATCAGAAGTTGATAAGAAAAATAATAAAATGAAAAAGATCACTTTTATTGCAACATTTGGTGGACTCTTATTTGGTTTTGACACTGGTGTTATTAACGGAGCTTTGCCATATATGTCAATGGCGAATCAATTGGATTTAACGCCTGCAACTGAAGGTTTAGTATCAAGTTCTTTAGTTTTTGGAGCAGCATTTGGGGCAATTACTGGTGGAAGATTATCAGACTCTTTTGGACGGCGCAAAATGATATTAGTATTAGCAATTATCTTCTTTATTGCAACGCTTGGGTGTGGCCTTTCTCCTAACATGTATTATATGGTTACTTTTCGTGTAATACTTGGTTTAGCTGTTGGTGGCGCTTCTGTTATTGTGCCAACATTTCTTTCAGAAATGTCTTCTAAGGAAAAAAGAGGGCGTATGGTTACACAAAATGAATTAATGATAGTTTCAGGACAATTAATGGCTTATGTTATTAATGGTGTTTTAGGAAACTTAGTAGATAACCAAGGGGTATGGAGAGTAATGCTTTTAGTAGCAACAATACCAGCAATAATATTATGGTTTGGCATGTTAAAAGTGCCAGAAAGTCCTAGATGGTATGCAAGTAGAAGTAAATATTGGCCAGCTTATAATATTTTAAGAACAATTAGAGATGAAAAAACTGCAGCTGAAGAAGTAAAAGAAATTAAGACTATTATAGATAAGGAAAAATTAATAAAAGATGAATCAAGCAATGAATTTTTAAAACCATGGGTTCGCAAAATATTATATATTGGCATCGGTATTGGAGTTGTTCAACAAATTACAGGTGTAAATTCAATAATGTATTATGGTACAGAAATTCTACGAGATTCTGGGTTTACTACAAAGGCGGCGCTCATTGGAAATATAGCAAACGGCGTGATTTCTGTTGTAGCTGTATTCATAGGTATTTGGTTATTAGGTAAATTTGGTAGAAAACCTATGTTAATTATTGGACAAATAGGAGTTATATTAACATTAAGCACACTTGGTTTTTTACCTCTCGTATTGCAAGGTAATCCAATATTCCCATTCTTAGTACTTTCTTTAACAGTAATATTTTTAGGGTTTATGCAAGGTGCAGTAGCTCCAGTTACATGGCTGATGCTTTCTGAAATATTCCCTCTTAAAATAAGAGGAATTGGTATGGGGGCAAGTGTTTTCTTTTTATGGATAACTAATTTTATAGTTAGTTTAATTTTTCCAATTTTACTTGGTCATTTAGGCCTTTCTAATACATTTATTATTTTTGCTTGTTTGAATATTATTTCTATATTATTTGTTAAGAAATTTCTTCCTGAAACAAAAGATAAATCATTAGAGGAAATTGAAGAATATTTTAAAGCTACTGCCAAGAAAGGGAAAAAAATCGAAAAAAAAATAGCTGAGGAGCAATAAAATATTGAATGTTTAGAAATATAAGCGTTGACGGAAAGCGTTAACAATTATATTATGATAATAAGTTGATTAAGTTTTGGTTTTTATTTTATAGAAAAGGGTGATTTTATGGGAAAAAAATTAAAAATGACTACAGGGCAAGCTGTAATAGAGTTTTTAAAACAACAATATATATATGTTGATGGAGAAGAAATACAATTCGTAGAAGGAATATTTGATATTTTTGGACATGGTAATGTTGTAGGCATTGGCCAAGCTATTGAAGAAAATCCTGGCAATCTCAAGGTTATACAAGGTAAAAATGAACAAGGTATGGCTCATGCGGCTACAGCATTTAGTAAACAAAGATTAAGACGTAACATTTATGCAGTGACGACGTCTATTGGTCCTGGATCTGCTAACTTAACTGCAGCAGCTGGCACAGCCCTTGCTAATAATATTCCTGTTTTATTTTTACCAAGTGACACATTTGCGACAAGACAACCGGATCCAGTCTTACAACAAGTTGAACACGAAACGAATCAAACTACAACTACAAATGACGCTTTGAAAGCTGTTTCAAGGTATTGGGATCGAATTACACGTCCAGAACAATTAATGTCTAGTTTAATCAGAGCGTTTGAGATTATGACAAATCCAGCTCAAGCTGGGCCAGCGACTATTTGTATATCTCAAGACGTTCAAGGAGAAGCTTATGATTTTGATGAATCATTTTTTGTTAAAAGAGTTCATTATATCGATAGACCGGAACCTGTTGAACGTGAAATTAATTTAATGGTTGATAAAATTAAAAATAGTAAAAATCCAATTATACTCGTTGGTGGAGGAGCAAAATATTCCAATTCACGCGATGAATTAATTGAAATTTCAGAAAAATATAACATTCCTTTGGTTGAAACACAGGCTGGTAAATCAACCGTAGAAGCGAACTTTAAGAATAATTTAGGAGGTATGGGCATAACAGGCACATTGGCTGCAAATAAAGCTGCTTACGATTCTGACTTAATTATTGGTGTTGGTACAAGGTATACAGATTTCGCAACATCATCAAAAACAGCATTTAATTTTGAAAAAACTTCATTTTTAAATATTAATATTAACAGAATGCAAGCATATAAAATGGATGCCATACAAGTTATCGCCGATGCTAAAGTGACGCTTAAAAAACTTTTAGATAACTTAGGAGATTATAGAACAAATTATGAAAATAATATTAATAAGTTAAAAGAAGAGTGGATAAATGAAAGAAAACGTTTAAGAACTATTCAATATGATAGAGATAATTTTGATCCAGAAATAAAAAATCAATTTAACCAAAATATCTTAAATGAATACGCGGATTCTTTAAATACCGAATTAATACAAAGTACTGTTGTATTGAAGATTAATGAAATTATTTCACCGAAAAGTAATGTCATAACGTCTGCAGGTTCTCTCCCTGGCGATATGCAACGTCTATGGAATGCAACACTTCCTAATACTTATCATGTAGAATACGGCTATTCGTGTATGGGGTATGAAATTTCTGGGGCTTTAGGGGTCAAATTAGCTGAACCAGAAAATGAGGTATATTCATTTGTAGGGGATGGAAGTTTTTTAATGTTACATTCTGAATTTATTACATCACTACAATATAAGAAAAAAATTAATTTATTACTATTTGATAATTCTGGGTATGGCTGCATTAATAATTTACAAATGGAAAATGGAGTTAATAGTTATCATACAGAGTTTAGAACTTCAGAAAATGAAATATTAAATATAGATTATGCCAAAGTTGCTGAAGGGTATGGAGCAAAGGTATATAAAGTTTATTCACTAGAAGAATTAGAGGAAGCAATCAAAGACGCAGAACAGCAAGAAGTTAGCACGTTGATTGAAATTAAAGTGTTGCCTAAAACAATGACGGATGGGTATGAAAGTTGGTGGCACGTTGGAGTGCCTGAGGTCTCATCTTCAAAAAAGATTCAAGATGCTTTTGATTTAAAGACGGAAAAATTAAAGAAAGCTAAACAATATTAATGACAAAGGAGACAATATTATGAAATTAGCACTAGATCCAGCAATGTATACAGACTTATCAATGAAGGAAGTAATAGATAAAACGGCAAGATTAGGTTATGACTATATCGAACTTTCACCAAGAGAAGATTTTATACCTTTTTATAAGTACCCAAAAGTTGATAAAAGTATGATTAAAAATGTAAAAAAATGGTGTAGTGACGCCGGAGTTGAATTATCATCTATTTTACCTGTGATGGCATGGTCAGGACCAGATGAAGAGAGACGCCAAGGCGCTGTTAGAAACTGGAAACGAGCTATAGAAATCGCAACTGAATTAGACGTACAAGTGATGAATACAGAATTTAACGGAAATAAATATGAACCTCAAATATGTGAAGAAAAGTTTATTAAATCAATGGATGAATTATTGCCAATATTTGAAAAAGAAAGCATTAAATTGAATTTACAAGCACATCCTTATGATTTTATTGAGCGAAATGATGAGGCATTAAGAATGATAAGAGGTTTAAATAAAGAATGGATAAATTTGGTTTATTCAACTTCTCATACTTTTTTCCACGATAACGGAATAGGAGACATAGAGACGATGTTTGATGATGCAGGAGATAAGCTGCAACATGTGTTGTTTTCAGATACATTTAATCATACTGCTGCTAACGGTTTACGTTATATTGTAAACCCTCCAGGAGCTGAAGTGACAGTTCATCAACATCTTAATATCGGAGAAGGAGAAGTAGATTTTGAGACGATATTTAGAAAATTGAAAGAAATGAAATTTGACGGCATCGCTACAAATTCAGTTTTTGCATGGGTAGATAAAGCAGATGAGTCTGCAGCATTTATGTTAGAAAAATTAAAGAAAGAATTATTTTAATGTAACAAACAATAAACGAGGTGTTTTATGAAAATAGGATATAATGTAGCGACGACAAAAGAAAATGCAACATTGCAAGAAGAAATGGAATTATGTGAAAAACATGGGTATGATTTTATAGAAATTCAAATGGATAAACTTCCTGAATATTTAAAATCACATTCCCTTGAGGAAATGAAAGACTTTTTTGATAAACATCACATTAAGCCATTAAGTTTGAATGCCTTGCAGTTTTTCAATAATAGAACTCCCAAAGATTACAAATTAGTGTTAGAAACGTTTGAAGAATGGTTAAGTATTGCGGATTATATAGGGGCACAATATATTGTAGTAGTCCCTTTAGTAACAAATCAAAAAATATTAAACAAGGAAATTCATGAAAGTTGTGTACATGTATTAAAAGAGTTTTCAAATAAAGCAACTCAATATAATATAAATGTTGCTTTGGAATTTTTGGGTGCTCCCAACGCTACAGTTAATACATTAAAGCAAGCAGATGCGATTGTGGAAGAAGTTAATGAGAAAAACATAGGATTAGTTTTAGATTTCTTTCATTTTCATGCAATGGGATCAAATATTACTGATTTAAAAAAATCAACAATAAATAATTTGTTTTTACTACACATTAATGATGTAGATGACTATCCAATAGGCGTTTTAACAGATGAAGATAGATGTTTTCCAGGCTATGGGGTTATAGATATTGAAGGTATTTTATCAACTTTAAAAGAAGCTGATTTTAAAGGAGAATTTATCTCTATAGAGTTATTTCGACCTGAGTATTATAAAATGAAAGCAGAAGATGTCATTGTAAAATCGAAAAATACAATGGTCGATAAAATACGCCCCTTTTTTCCTGTAAAAGCATAAAATAAAACTTCAGTAGTATCAAACTACTGAAGTTTTTATATTTCTATATTAATATTATGTTCTTTGAAAAAATCAATAAACGCTTGGTTTGGTAGTTTATTAGTAATTAATGAATCAAGTTCTTCGCATTCCATGAATGTTAATAACGTTGATTCGCCAATTTTCGTGTGATCAACAAGCGCACAAGTATATTTAGAACGGGAAACGATTAACTTTTTAATTATGTTTTCTTCTAATTCAGCGTTAGATAATCCATTTTTAATATCTATACCTGTTGCTGCCATAAAAGCTTTATCAATATTAAATTTTTCGATTAAAGTATTAGAATCAATACCAATAAATGAACGTGTTCTATATTTGAATTTTTCACCTATGATAAATAAAGAGACATTTTTAAATAAAGAAGCTTTATTAATAATATCAAGGCTATTAGAAATAATAGTTAAAGGTATCTCAGTATTAACATAGTCTAAAATGTGTACGGTTGTTGTCCCAGTATCGATATAAATAACATCATTTGCTTTGATATGTTTTGCAGCAACGCTAGCGATATGTTTTTTTTCTTCAAAATGAGATATGTTTCTTTTAGAATAATCAACTGCTTGTGAAATAGTATTTTCGATGGTTTCAATGCCACCGTATACTTTTTTAACTTTGTTCATATTGGCTAAAATAGTTATGTCTCTGCGTATAGTGTTAATGGATACATTAAAAAATTCACTTAATTCATCGATAGATGCAGCTTTTTTCTCATTGATATAGTTTTCAATTTCATGTATTCTCTTTGATTTCATATTTATACCTCCGATATTTATATCATATACAATATTTCGAAATTACTCAATAGTTGATTAATAATTGATAAAAATTTGACAAAAATCTGATAATTATATAAAATTACCAACAAGTAATCAATATATAACCAATATTTAAAAGTTTAAACACGTTTTTTGAAAGCGTTTACTAAAAGGAGGATTTATAATGGTAAAAATTTTGAAGAATTATATAAATGGTGAATGGGTTGAATCAGAAACTAAGGAAACAATTGATGTCTATAATCCGGCAACTAAAGAAGTTATAGCTAAGGTTCCTGTTTCAACAAGATCAGAATTAGACGAAGTAGCAGAAATTGCTCAACATGCTTTTGAAGAATGGAGTCAAGTTGCAGTCCCAAAAAGAGCACGCTTATTGTTCAACTTACAACAAATTTTACAAGAAAACAAACAAGAGTTGGCAGAAATTATCACCAAAGAAAATGGTAAAAGTGTTGGTGAAGCTTTAGGAGAAGTACAACGCGGTATTGAAAATGTTGAGTTTGCGGCTGGAGCGCCATCACTTATGATGGGGGACTCTCTATCAAGCATTGCGACAAATATTGAAGGGACAAGCTATAAATATCCTGTAGGCGTTGTCGGTGGTATTACTCCGTTCAACTTTCCTATGATGGTGCCTTGTTGGATGTTCCCAATGGCTATAGCGTTAGGTAATACGTTTATTATTAAACCTTCTGAGAAAACGCCATTACTTGTTAATAAGCTTGCAGAGTTTATTGAACAAGCTGGATTCCCTAAAGGAGTTTTCAATGTAGTTCACGGTGCACATGACATTGTAAATGGTATTTGTGAAAACGAAAAAATAAAAGCAGTTTCATTTGTTGGTTCTAAACCTGTAGGTGAATACGTTTATAAAAAAGCTACTGAAAATTTAAAAAGAGCACAATGTTTAACAGGGGCCAAAAACCACACAATTATTCTGAATGATGCTGATATTGATACTGCTGTAAAAGACGTAATCGGCGCTGCATTTGGTTCAGCTGGAGAACGTTGTATGGCAGCCGCAGTGATTGCTGTTCAAGAAGGCGTATATGATGAATTTAAAGAAAAATTGGCTCAAGAAGCTAAAGATATTGTTATCGGTAATGGCTTAGAAGATAACGTATTCTTGGGGCCGGTAATTAGAGAAGAGAATAAGGAACGTACATTGAATTATGTAAATCAAGGTGTTGAAGAGGGTGCAACTCTTGTATTAGATGGCCGTGAAGATAATAATGATGAAGGATATTTCGTTAAACCTACGATTTTTGAAAATGTAACTACTGATATGAAGTTGTGGCAAGATGAAATTTTTGCCCCAGTATTATCTTTAAGTAAAGTAAAAGATTTAAAAGAAGGTATCGCATTAGCTAATAAATCAGAATTTGCGAATGGTGCTTGCTTATTCACAGACAGTGCTTCATCAATTAGATACTTTAGAGAATTTATCGATGCTGGAATGTTAGGTATTAATCTGGGAGTACCAGCACCGATGGCAGTATTCCCATTCTCAGGGTGGAAATCATCGTTCTTTGGTTCATTACACGCAAATGGCAAAGATAGCATTGACTTCTATACACATCGAAAAGTAGTAACTGCACGTCACGGAGAACCTCGATATTAAGGAGCGGATAAGAAATGGCTGAACTATTAAAAAAACCAATACATCAACCACTTAATGATGGTGTGAAAATAATACAAGATTTCAAACCGTCAGATGTAGATTTAGAATATACCGGTATCAAGGTGATTGATATTAAAGCTAAACAAGTATATGGCGAAGAAACAAATGATTTTGAAGCTTGTGTCGTAGCTTTAACTGGACAAATTGATGTTTCAGACGGCGATGATAAATATGAAGGTATAGGTACCAGAGATTCAGTATTTGAAAAAATTCCAACTGATAGTGTCTATATATCAAAATCGCATATGATAGAAATTACGGCGCAAAGAGATGCACGAGTTGTCATTTGTTATTCTCCATGCGACAAAGAGAGAGAAACGCAACTGATTCCAGCAGATGAAAATTCTGTGGAGGATAGAGGTAAATATTCAAATAAACGACATGTGCATAATATTTTACCGGATTCACATACTGCTAGTGAAAAGTTACTAGTCGTTGAAGTCTATACAGATCAAGGAAATTGGTCTAGTTATCCGCCTCATAAACATGATGTAAATAATTTACCAAATGAGTCATTTCTTGAAGAAATTTATTACCACGAAATGAATCCACCGCAAGGATTTGTCTTTCAACGTGTTTATACAGATGACAAATCTTTAGACGAGACAATGGCTGTGGAAGATAGTGATGTCGTTATAGTGCCTAAAGGTTACCACCCAGTGGCGGTACCAGATGGATACAATAGTTATTATTTAAATGTAATGGCTGGACCACAAAAGGTATGGAAGTTTCATAATCAAAAAGAACATGAGTGGATTATAGATAGAAAGTAGGAGGAAGCATGGAAAATAAAAAAGATATCGTAGCTATTGGTAGGGCGGCAATTGATTTAAACGCAGTTGAAATTAATAGACCGATGGAAGAGACAGAAACTTTTCGTAAATATGTAGGCGGTTCTCCTGTAAATATTAGCATTGGTGCATCTAAATTAGGATTAAATGTTGGGCTTATCGCTAACGTTTCAGATGATCAACATGGAAATTATATTACAGATTACTTAAATCAATTAGGTGTTGATACATCGGAAGTTCATATAGATGAAAATGGTCACAAGACTGGTCTTACTTTTACAGAAATTAAAAGCCCTAATGAATCTAATATAGTAATGTATCGTGAGGAAGTAGCTGATTTATACTTAGCGCCGGAACATGTATCTGAAGAATATATTAAAGATAGTGAATATTTATTGATTTCAGGAACAGCGTTAGCACAATCACCTTCAAGAGAAGCTGTGCTAAAGGCGTTATCTATTGCTAAAGCAAACGAAGTGAAAGTTGTCTTTGAAATAGACTATCGCCCATATACTTGGAAAACTGGAGAAGAAACTTCCATCTATTATGAATTAGTTGCACAGCAAGCAGATATAGTAATTGGTACAAGAGATGAATATGATATGATTCATCGATTTGCAGAGCAGACAGATGAAGAAATCAGTCAAACCTTGTTTAGTTATCAGCCGGAGCTAGTCATCATTAAACATGGTATACAAGGTTCTAAAGCTTATACAAAAGCTGGAGATTATTATGAAGGAAAGGCATTTAAGGCAAAAGTAATCAAGACGTTTGGCGCCGGTGATTCCTACGCTGCTGCATTTTTATATGCTCTGATTAAAGGCAAAGCAGTCGACGAGGCCTTAAAATATGGTGCTGCTTCTGCAGCAATTGTTGTGAGTAGCCATAGTTCATCGGAAGCAATGCCTACGAGTGAAATGTTAGAAAACTTTATTGAAGAACAAGAAAACCAAAAAATTTGATTGTTTGAGTAAGCGGTTTCTTAAGAGGAAGGTGATGTTATGACTGAAAATATATATTTTGGATGCGCACCTATTGCATGGACGAATGATGACTTGCCAGAATTAGGAAAGAAAAACACTTTTGAGCAATGCATTAGTGAAATGGCGTTAGCTGGATATGAAGGAACTGAAATCGGTAATAAGTATCCTAAAGAACCATCAGAATTACTTGAATATTTAGATCCTAGAAATTTAAGAGTCGCTAGTGCTTGGATTAGTCTATTTTTAACTACAGAACCTTTTGAAAAAACAGCAGAATTATTTATTAAACATAGAGATTTTTTATATGAAGTAGGAGCTAAAGTGATTGTGGTTTGTGAACAAGGAAAGAGCATTCAAAGAGACGTTAATAAGTCCGTATTCACTAAAAAACCACAATTTTCTGAAAAAGAATGGTCTCTTTTAATTGAAGGACTAAATAGATTAGGAGTATTAGCCAAAGAAAAAGGAATGGAAATCGTGTATCACCCACATATGGGTACTGGTATACAAACTGATTCAGAAATTCAAAGACTAATGGAAGAAACAGATCAAGATAAAGTTTCTTTGTTATATGATACTGGTCATTTAGCACTTTCTGGTGAGAATCCTATAGAAATATTTGAAAAATATAAACATAGAATTAAACATATTCATTTTAAAGATATTCGTCAAAGTACTGCACAAATAGCGCGATTGGAAAATGATAGTTTTCTGATGAGCATAAAAAAGGGGATATTTACAGTTCCAGGAGATGGTTACATAGACTTTGCTCCAATTATGAAGGCAATTGGGAACTTTGGGTATCAAGGTTGGATTATTGTCGAAGCTGAACAAGACCCTGATAAAGCAAATCCATTTCGCTACGCGATGAAAGCCAAAAAATACTTGAATAGACTTAAGCAAGATAGAGAAAAGGAATACATTTCTTGAGAGGAGGGATGGTTTGGAAAATAATATAATTCAATTTGCAAAATTATCAGGTTTTGCTATTCCACAAATGAACATAAATGGTCTTATTTGGATTGAAGGTGTATTAAAGGCAGCAGAAAATCAACAGTCTCCAATTATTATAGGGACTACAGATAAAAATATTGAATATCTTGGCGGATACCAATTTATTCTAAATACGATTAAAAATAAAATTCAAGCTATGGAAATTACAGTCCCTGTGTTAATTCACTTAGACCATGGTCTCTCAGTAGAAAATTGTAAACGTGCTATAGATGTGGGATATGATTCTGTAATGTTTGATGGGTCCCAATTATCAATAGAAGAAAATATTAAGCAAACAAAAAAAGTCGTAGAATATGGGCACCAAAAAGGTGTGCTAGTAGAAGGTGAAGTAGGAGCAGTGGGTGGAGAAGAAGATGGTTTAATTGGACAAGTGAGATATGCAGATATTAATGAATGTGTTGCGCTAGTAAAAGAAACCCAATTAGATACATTAGCTCCTGCATTAGGCTCTGTACACGGAAAGTATCAAGGAGAGCCTAATTTAGGTTTCGAAGAAATGAAAATAATTAGAAATAAAGTAGATGTACCACTAGTGCTTCATGGGGCATCGGGTATTTCGAACTATGATTTACAACGTGCTATAAAATTAGGACATGCGAAAATTAATTTTAATACAGAAATTAATATGTCTTGGACAAAAAAGTTAAGAGATACGTTAGAAGACGATAAAGATTTATTTAATCCTCAAAAAATTTTAAAACCAAGTATTCAAGCAATTGAACAAACAGCAGAAAAAATTATAAAAATGTGCGGTTCAAACAATCAAAACGAAGTATTTATTCAAAATTAATAAATGGAGATGAAAAGGTATGGAATTAAAAATTGGTATAATCGGTATCGGCGCTATGGGCAGAGATCATGTTGAACGTATTAATGAACGTGTGAATGGAGCAGTTGTTGCAGCTATTAGTGACATTAATAAAGATACTGCAATTGCTTATGCAGAAGAAATTGGTGCAACATTTTTTGAAAATGCAGAGGATTTAATAACCTCCGAAGATATTGATGCAGTAGTAGTCACTTCATGGGACCCAACCCACGAAGACTATGTATTAGAATGTATTAAAAATAATAAATATGTCTTTTGCGAAAAACCTTTAGCTATCGAGGCGTCTGGTTGTCTAAACATAGTGCACGCAGAAACAGAAAAAAATAAGAAATTTGTACAAGTTGGTTTTATGCGTCGTTATGATAGAGGATACGAAGAGATAAAACATGAATTGCAGACAGGAACACTAGGGGAAACATTACTTATACATTGTACACATAGGAATGAAATGGTTGATGAAGGTTATGACACTCCAATGGCGGTTGAAAATACGGCCGTGCATGAAGTTGACGCTTTAAGATGGCTATTGGAAGAAGATTTTGTCACAGCTGAAGTACGTCTTCCTAAAAAACAAACTACCAAAACACATGCTAAATTGCATGATCCACAATTAATTTTATTAGAAACAGAATCAGGTGTAATTATTGATTTAGAAGTATTTGTTAATTGTCAATTTGGTTATGATATTAACTGTAAAGTTGTATGTGAACAAGGAGAAATTGGATTAACAAACCCAACTTACTATAGTATTAAAACAGAAAGAAAAGATTCTACACGAGTGCCAAGCGATTGGAAAGAAAGATTTATAGCGGCATATGATCGAGAATTACAAATTTGGGTAGATGGTGTGAAAAATGATAATATAACTGGCCCATCTGCATGGGATGGCTATATGGCTTCAGTAACCACAAGCGCTTGTTCTGAGGCTAGAGATACAGGAGAGAGAAAAGATATTAAATTTGAACCTAAACCTGGCCTTTATAAGGATAGAGTAGGAGAGATTATATGAAATTAGCATATGTTACAGATAGTTTAGCGCATTTATCATTAGAAGAAGTGCTTAAGAAAATTACGGAGAAGGATATTTACCATATAGAGTTGGCTACAGGGGGTTGGTCTCCGGCGCCGCACTTGAAATTAAATGATTTGTTAAATAATGAATCTTCATTAAGCGATTTAAAGGCACTGCTATCAGAGTATAATGTAGAAATTGTAGCATTAAACTGTTCTGGAAATCCTCTAGACCCAGGAGAGTTAGGAAAAGAACATAGAGATGTAACAGAAAAAACATTTCAATTAGCAGAAAAATTGGGTGTAAAAAAGATTGTTATGATGAGTGGTTTACCTCCAGCGTCACCAAAAGATGAAATGCCCAATTGGATTACTACCACAGTAAGTTGGCCGCCACAGTTGAAGGATGCACTTGAATACCAATGGAATGATGTAGCAATACCTTATTGGAAAAAGTTGGTTGAAATAGCTAAAAAACATGGCGTTGAAAAAATTGCTTTGGAAAACTTCAGTGCACAATTAGTTTATAATCCTGAAACATTATTAAAGTTAAGGAACGCAGTAGATCCAATTATTGGGATGAATTTAGATCCTAGTCATTTATTGTGGATGGGGGCAGATCCTATTCAATGCGCTAGAGCTTTAGAGGGAGCAATTCATCATGTTCACGGAAAAGATGTAAGAATTGAAAAAGGAATTGCAGATTTAAGTACATTAATTGAAACAAAAGAAATTGAAGACATTAAAAATAGAGCATGGAATTATGTTGCCGTTGGGCATGGTCAAGACTTACAGTGGTGGAAAACATTTTTCTCTGTAATCCGTATGGTAGGGTATGATGATTTCGTTTCTTTAGAAATGGAAGATTTAACAATGTCTCCTGAAGATGGCGTTAATGTGTCGATTGAAGCTTTGAAACAAACACTTGTATAAAAAATATAAAAATAAAAAGGGGAAATTTAAATGATTAATGGAGAAAGTAAAATTGGTAAACCCTTACGTTGGGGTATGATAGGCGGAGGAAGAACAGGGCAAGTTGGATATAAACATCGCACTGGAGCTCTAAGAGATAATACTTATCATTTAGTAGCAGGTGCATTTGACGTTGACCCAGAAAGAGGTAGAGATTTTGGTGTGAATTTAGGCGTTGACAGTGAACGTTGTTATGACGATTATCAAACTTTACTTAATGAAGAAAGTAAAAGGGAAGATGGAGTTGAAGTTGTTTCTATTGCAACACCTAACGGAACGCATTATTCCATTACTATGGCTTCTTTAGAAGCTGGCCTACATGTTATATGTGAAAAACCACTCGTATTTACATCAGAAGAAGCTAATGAAATAAAAGAATTAGCTGAAAAGAAAAACTTAATAGTAGGTGTTACTTACGGTTTTTCTGGCAATACGATGCTTTTACAAATGCGTGCAATGATTGAACAAAATAAGATAGGCGAAATTAACTTAGTAGAATTACAGTATACTCACGGGTATGCTGGAAGTGAAAAAGCTGATAAAGATAATGCTGCACAAAAATGGAGAGTTGATCCTAAAATAGCTGGGCCAAGTTTTGTTTTAGGAGATTTGTCTACTCATACTTATTATATGTCACAATTAGTCATGCCAAAAATGAAAATTAAAAAACTTTTATGTGACCGTCAAAGTTTTGTTGGATCTCGTTATCCTTTAGAAGATAATGCGTATGTATTAATGCATTATGAAAATGGCGCTGTTGGACGGATGTGGACATCAGCAGTTGATGCTGGAAGAATGGACGGACAGAGAATAAGGATTGTTGGATCTAACGGTAGTTTAGAATGGTGGGACAGTGCCCCTAATGAATTAACCTATCAACCTCAGGACGAACCTATACAAACTCTTATTCGTGGTACAGATTATTTAGATGATTTAGCTAAAGAATATGAAAGATTAGGAACATTACATCAAGAAGGCTTATCTGAAGCATGGGGAAACATTTACTTAAGTATTGCGTTAGCTATCGATGCAAAAAATAGAGGCGATGAAGCTACGCTAGAACAACTTATATACCCTGATATAGAAGCTGGCATAGAAGGAGTACGTTGGATAGAAAATTGCGTTAATTCAGCAGATAATGGTTCCCAATGGATTGAATATGAATAATTATATAAGAAGTCACACCGATACTTAAAGTAAATAGTATATAAAAGGACATCAGTAGAGGTGGTTCCATGAAATTATCATATTATACAGATAGTTTAGCACATTTGTCATTAGAAGAAGTGCTTAAGAAAATTACGGAGAAGGATATTTACCATATAGAGTTGGCTACAGGGGGTTGGTCTCCGGCGCCGCACTTGAAATTAAATGATTTGTTAAATAATGAATCTTCATTAAGCGATTTAAAGGCACTGCTATCAGAGTATAATGTAGAAATTGTAGCATTAAACTGTTCTGGAAATCCTCTAGACCCAGGAGAGTTAGGAAAAGAACATAGAGATGTAACAGAAAAAACATTTCAATTAGCAGAAAAATTGGGTGTAAAAAAGATTGTTATGATGAGTGGTTTACCTCCAGCGTCACCAAAAGATGAAATGCCCAATTGGATTACTACCACAGTAAGTTGGCCGCCACAGTTGAAGGATGCACTTGAATACCAATGGAATGATGTAGCAATACCTTATTGGAAAAAGTTGGTTGAAATAGCTAAAAAACATGGCGTTGAAAAAATTGCTTTGGAAAACTTCAGTGCACAATTAGTTTATAATCCTGAAACATTATTAAAGTTAAGGAACGCAGTAGATCCAATTATTGGGATGAATTTAGATCCTAGTCATTTATTGTGGATGGGGGCAGATCCTATTCAATGCGCTAGAGCTTTAGAGGGAGCAATTCATCATGTTCACGGAAAAGATGTAAGAATTGAAAAAGGAATTGCAGATTTAAGTACATTAATTGAAACAAAAGAAATTGAAGACATTAAAAATAGAGCATGGAATTATGTTGCCGTTGGGCATGGTCAAGACTTACAGTGGTGGAAAACATTTTTCTCTGTAATCCGTATGGTAGGGTATGATGATTTCATTTCTTTAGAAATGGAGGATTTTACTATGCCCCCTGAAAGTGGTGTGAATATATCAATTAAAGCTCTAAAAGAAATACTAATTTAAATATGATTATAATAACTTTATATATCGGAGGTTTAGATATAATGGAAAATATACAATTAGGAAAAACAGATGTAGGCGTATTTCCTATTGCCCTCGGAACAAATGCGGTAGGAGGCCATAATTTATACAATAATTTAGATGAAGAACAAGGCAAAGAAGTTGTGAGGACAGCGATTAAAAGTGGAGTATCTTTATTGGATACAGCCTATATTTATGGTCTAGGACGTTCTGAAGAACTAATCGGAGAAACAATAAAAGAATTTTCAAGAGACGCATATAAAATTGCTACAAAAGGCGCTCATTATTTTGATGAAAATAATGAAGAACGTATATCTAATAAGCCAGAATTCCTAAAAGAACAAGTAGAACAGAGTTTAAAACGCTTGCAAGTGGATTACATTGATCTATACTATATCCATTTTCCAGATGACGAGACACCTAAAAATGAAGCAGTTGCAGCGTTAAAAGAATTAAAAGATCAAGGTAAAATTAAGGCTATCGGTGTTTCTAACTTTAGTTTAGAACAATTAAAAGAAGCAAATAAAGATGGTTATGTAGATGTAGTACAATTAGAATATAATTTATTAAATCGTGAAAACGAACATATTTTTGAATATACTTCAGAAGATAATATTACTTTTATTCCATATTTCCCATTAGTCTCTGGTTTGTTAGCAGGTAAATATACAGAAAATACTAAGTTTGATGACTTACGTGCTGAAAACCCAGATTTTCAAGGCGAAAAATTCAAAGAAAATTTAGAAAAAGTAAACAAATTAAGAAGTATTGCAGATAACCACAATGTAGAAGTCGCTCATGTTGTATTAGCTTTTTATCTTACAAGACCTTCGCTAGACGTTATTATACCAGGGGCGAAAAAACCAGAACAAGTAATAGCAAATTTAAAAACGCTAGATGTTAAATTAACTAACTCTGAAATCAATACAATCAATCAAATTTTTCCTAAAAATATTAAATAAAGAGGTGTCGTATGCCTATAATTAAAATAGATATTTTCAAAGGAAGAACCGAAGAAGAAATAAAGCAAATTCTCGATATATCTTATGAGGTTATGCTAGACTCTTTTCAAGCGCCAGTAGGCGATAAGTATCAAATTGTTACTCAACATGAAAATTTTGAGATGGAGATATTAGATACAGGCCTAGGTATTTCAAGAACTAAAAATATCATTGTTTTCACTTTAATCACGCGCCCAAGAACAAAATCACAGAAAGTAAATTTCTATAGAAATTTAGCAAATTCTTTAAATACAATATTGGGAGTACGTAAAGAAGATATTATGATTAATTTAGTTGAAAATACAGATGAAGATTGGAGCTTTTTTGGAGGAGAAGCCCAGTTCTTAAATGGAAGTTTATAAGTCCTCCAATAAATTAGTTATAAAGTAATTGTAGTTAACATAATATTTAATTTTATAATAATAAAGACACTTCTTTTTAAAGGAAGTGTCTTTTTATTATTTAGACAAAGTTTGTTAAGGATAGAAGTGATTCGATTTCTAGGCGATTTATAGGACAGTGCAAACGAAACTTATAAATAATCAGTAAAAGAGCTTTATTTGTAAGATTTTTACATACAAAAAGAGAGGAAGTACTAAGTACCTTTCTCAGATATAATATAGTATTGATGATATGGTATTTATTTATAATAGCCTCTTAGTTTATTCATGTTAAGTTTTAAGCCAAGCTTATCTGAGCCTTCTTTATCTGATTCTTTTAATTTAATTGTTTTAAAGAATGAGGCAAAGAAAGATAACTGAAATAATTGGTATCATATAGTTAACAAGCGATGCGTATTCCATTGCTAATACGTCTAGTGATGAAGTTATAAACACACCACATGTATTCTAGGGTACAAACACTGACGTTAATGTTATAACCAAGCAACTTATATAAATTTTTTGAAATTAAAAATCTCAATCTCATAGCAAGTCAGGCTCTTTTCAACACGTTTAACTAAACATTGTAGTTTTTAGTTTCAAATTTTTTAACAAATAAGTTCAAAATAATGCCAATTAAAATTATACCACTAGAAATAAAAGTTATTATTACATATTCTACACCTGCATTTAATAGCAATGTCCCAATGATTGCTCCTAGGAAATTAGCTACATTAAATACTGATGCTGCAAGGGTACTAGAAAGTAACGGCGCTTCTTTTGCGCTTAATATAATTTTACTATTAAGCAATGGCACAGAACCGAAGTTTGCAAAACCAAACATAAAACAGACCACTATTGCTGTTACAGCGAATCCTAGAGCGTATGTTAATAACATTAATGTTATTATTAAAAAGACAAATACATAAGATAAATATTTGGTTAAGTTCTCTTGAGAAGCTTTACCTGATATGATATTCCCAATAACAGCTCCAGTGCCAAAAGCTAATAAGCATAATGTTAGACCAGATACATTAAATGGTGAAAACTGCTGAATCATTGGTTCCATAAAGGTATAAGTTGTAAAAACACCAGAGTAACCAAAAATTACAATTGAAATAACCAACAGAAAATACGGATTTTTAAATACTTTTAATTCTTGTTTTAAATTCATTTCAGAACTTAAACTTACATTAGGTATTACTTTAAGCAGTCCAATTAAAACTATTACACCTATAGCAACAATAATACCAAATACGATACGCCAACTTGCCACTCCGCCTATGAAAGTGCCGAAAGGTACACCTAGCATTACTGCTATTGTTAGCCCAGCTTGAACTAAGGCTATAGCTCCAGTTTCTCTTCCTTTAGGAACAACAGCAGCACCTACACTCATACATACACCAAAAAACGGTGCGTGCATACTCGCAGATAAAAATCTTGATAATAATAATATATTAAACGTCGGTGCTAACATAGCTATCACATTACTAAATATAAAAATCAAGGCAAGAATCGGCAATAATTTTTTAGGAGATACATTTAAAGTGAAAGCTCTAACTATGGGACCTAACACAGCAACACTGATAGCATAAACACTGATTAATAAACCAGCGCTCGATACGGAGGTGTTCATGTCTTTTGCTATTTGTGTTAAAAGCCCTGTAACAACATATTCTGTCATACCTATCGTAAAAGTGCCCAACATAAATATGATAAATAGTATTCTATATCCTTGTGTCATATTCGTCCCTCCTTCTAAAAATAGAGAACTTTAATTATTTTAACTAAAAAAGCAAGATTTCTATTCTACATATTTCAATCTTAGGTTTCAAGAGTATTTTATACATAAATTTTTAAATTTGTTTATGTAAATGTTCTTATAACTTATGATTCTCATATTGTAATTGGAACGTATTAAGGCATTTTGTTATTATTAACCCTAATTAAATTCAATTTTTAATTATTTTCTAGCTTTTTCATATATATATACATTAATGAAATAGGTTATTCTAACAGAGAATTAACATCGTGTAAGTCTTTTTGATCATATAATTTTTGAAAGTGCTCATTTCATAATAAAGTAATTTTTTTGTAGTTTGATTATTCAGTTCGCATTCCTCTCCGTTTAATTGCAAAAAACTTTACCAAAAGCGTTAGCTCCTTTTTGATATACATACACCCTTTTCACCATGAATTGGAGTGAAGTTCAATTCCATTGGTATGTTTGCAGTTCAATGGGCTAAAATATTTGGTGTTGCTAAAGTTATAGCTGTAGGTATTGATGATGAAAAATTAGAAATCACTAAACAAATAGGCGCTGACTTTACTATTAACCCTTTAAACAAAGAAGCACTTCAATTAATATCAGAACACACTAACGGTATAAACGTTGATTTAGTAATTGAGGTTGTAGGGTCGCCCGCTACTTCTTCAACTGAAGCAAACATCCAAATAGTAATGTAAAAGTATTAGAAAAAGAAGTTTACGATATTACTTCAAAAGATTTAGATGTATTAGTAAATGTATTTGGCGCCTCAATTGGAGAAGAAGCACATGTGAAAGTTGGGCGTGCATTAATTACAGCGTTAAAAACATTGATACCAGAGTGATTGTTGTAGACGGTGCTGGAAGTTTATATGTTGACGAAGCTCAAAATACAAAACTCATCGACACATCAGAATTCCCAGAAATATTTATCCCTACGGCAAAAGGACAAGTAGAAACTTACAAAATTTAAGGGGATCACAAAGAATTACATGGACTTTCCTTAGGTCCTTCAGCTAATTTTGATGCCGAAAGACCTAAGACTGGTAAATACCAAACTGGTAAAGATATTTTGCTAATTAATTCTAATGGTAACAGTTATGTTAGTTATGAAGATTTTTCGATTGCATTAGTAGATGAAATTGAAAACCCAAAACATAAAAGCGAACGCTTCACAGTTGGTTCAGAAGAGAAATGACTTTAAATATTACTTATTAAAAACAATTTTTATTAGGAAAGAAATTTGGTTATGAAACAGTTAAGAGACTCCTTACTAATAAGGAGCCTCTTTGGATAAATTCTTCTGAATAATCTTTATTAATGATAAGTATTCAATAGAGAAAACTCATTTTTTAATTTTCCAGTACGAACTATTTTGATTTAATGTCATCTATATGCAGACACTAAACAGAGGAGTTCTTATTAAGAAATACTACCCATTCCAGATAGTTCTGTTTCATAAGCTTGAGTTAATTCATTACAATATTTAACTTTACCGTATTTATTAAAGATAAATTCTGCAAAAACTTCAATTTTGCCCAAGAACCCATTTTTCTTTTCTACTAATACATCGTATCTCAAATAAACAATATTTTGCTTTTCATCAATCATCATAGTTTTAAAGTGATTAATTGAAAGTTGTTTAACTACTTCTTTTAGTTTAGTTAAATGATTTTTGAATTCGTTGATATTAGATGCTTTGTGATCAGTAATTTGAATATAATCGTCTGCAAAGTATTTAGAAATTTGTTCTATATCTAAATTAATTAAAATATTATTGTATAAGTTTTCAATTTGTTCTTTTAATATGATTTTATCCACGTTGTCACCTCTCTAATTCATTTGTTAAATCTTTAATAAAACTATCAATAGTTGCTAGTTCTTCGTCATTATATTTCTCTAAAATAGATAAATACTTATTTATAATTTGATTATGTATATGTTCATGTAGATTGGCGTATGCAGTACCTTTATTTAACAACTTATAATATACCTTTTTATTATCCTGCGTTTTATCTTCTGCAATATATTTTAGCTGGATTAACTTTTTTGTAGCCTTTGTAATAGCAGGCGCAGAAATTTTAAGTTGTTCTTTTAACATTCTATTATTAACGTTTTGTTCTTTTAAAATAATAGCTAGTATGTGAAATTGAGTAACTGATAATTTATCTTGGTTATCAACTAGTGAAGTATTACGTTGATGATTCTCTTTAATCTGAATCAATTGTGTAATCGATTGAATGACATTTTCTTTATTCATAGTACACCTCTTTATTGTTAACCGGTTAACAATAATATAACTCATATTCATCGAAAGACAAACTAAAAAGCTCTCGTGGTTTGTTTTATTCAGTAGCACCCTCTTAGCAAGCACCAACTTCACAATCCTTCTTACCTACATTAAGTTCTTAATTCTAATAACCTATATGCTGTACAACTATAATCGATTTATTAATAATTTTTAATTTGGAAATAAATATAAAGTTAAATATATACGCTAGAGCATAATAATGCTTTTGAATAAAATCATTTTATTGACTAAACATTAAAATTAGGTTAGCCTAATATTATTGTTTTTATATCAGAAAAGAAGGAAAGGAGTAATTTCATGCTAGATATAAAAAATTTATCTGTAACGTACGAAAATAAAACAGAAGCGTTACAAGA
>ERZ1023255.32-NODE-32-length-49708-cov-14.616881_pt1 | contig 49708 bp, 48 predicted proteins | sample MGYA00380459_ERZ1023255 | MGnify/ENA primary metagenome ERZ1023255 (study PRJEB33173, sample SAMEA4830368) | metagenome | study: EMG produced TPA metagenomics assembly of the PRJEB25223 data set... | reverse complement strand
CTAAAGAAATAAAGGAGTTGGTATAAATGGCAACATTTAAAGACTTTAGAAATAATGTCAAACCTAATTGGTGTCCTGGCTGCGGAGATTTTTCAGTGCAAGCAGCAATTCAAAAAGCTGCAGCAAATGTAGGTTTAGAACCTGAAGAAGTAGCTATTATCACTGGAATTGGCTGTTCAGGGCGTTTATCAGGATATGTAAATTCTTATGGTGTTCATGGTATACATGGACGTTCACTGCCACTTGCTCAAGGAGTGAAAATGGCTAATAAAGATTTAACTGTAATCGCCTCAGGTGGAGATGGAGATGGTTACGCCATAGGTATGGGACACACTATCCATGCCTTACGTAGAAACATGAACATGACATACATTGTAATGGATAATCAAATTTATGGCTTAACAAAAGGACAAACATCTCCATCTTCAGCGCAAGGTTTTGTAACTAAATCAACGCCAAAAGGAAATATCGAACAAAATGTTGCGCCATTAGAACTTGCGCTTTCATCGGGAGCGACATTTGTAGCACAAGGATTTTCAAGTGATATCAAAGGACTTACGAAAATGATTGAAGATGCCATTAATCATGATGGATTTTCATTTGTAAATGTATTTTCACCTTGTGTGACATACAATAAAGTAAATACTTATGATTGGTTTAAAGAGAATCTAACAAGTATTGATGAAATCGAAGACTTCGATGCGACAGACAAACAAAAAGCGACTCAAAAAGTTTTAGAATACAATTCACTGCTTAAAGGTATTGTTTATCAAGATTCAGAAACGCCATCTTATGAATCACAAATTGAAGAAATGAATGGTACGCCACTTGCTAAACAAGATCTTCATATTGATGAGGATCAATTTGAAGCTTTAACAAAACAATTTGTATAAATATATGAATTAAAATTTAACATTGTTAAGTAATAAAACTGTTACATTATTGACCAATTAGATTAGGCGAACATGCCATAATGCTATTACCTATAATGTAACGGTTTTTTTGTTTTGATTTAAACGCGAAATTACTATAAAATTCATAGGATGATTAAGTGACGGAGGCAATAGATATGGTAGATAAATTTAAGTCGATGACCGAATTGGTTACACAGACCACAGAACATAAAGATTGGGAAATACAGACTACAAAAAGAAAATCAGCAACGCTCATAACTGCCATACATGGTGGGGCAATTGAGCGAGGAACAACAGAAATAGCACAGTTAATTAGTAAACAAGGTAACCATAGTTTTTACACTTTTAAAGGAATTAGAAATAATAAAAATAATGAATTACATGTTACGTCAAGACATTTTGATGAACCAAAACTTAAGCAGATGGTATATAGTCATCATAGCGTTGTATCTATACATGGATGTATGGGAGATTTACCTGAAGTCTATGTTGGTGGTAGAGACGTTGAGTTAGCGTCTGAAATAAAAATAGAATTAGAAAAAATGAACATTATTGTTAAGCCTGCCCCTTCATATATATCAGGTATGCATACCGACAATTTTGTTAACTGTGGGCAAAAAAAGGCTGGCGTTCAACTAGAATTAACAGTTGCATTAAGAAAGCGATACTTTAACAATCATAAATATAACCTGAATGATAGAGAAAATAGGCAGAATTGGTCACAGTTTATGTATGTATTTTCGACAGCTGTAAATAAAGCGATAAACAATATAGAAGAAACAAAATAATTATAATTGTATTGCGTTGGATAATTAAAAATATTAAGTTGCCCTTTACAAAATCTTAAGTTGATAGGAATGATGTGAGGGAAATACAAATATAGAAACTTTGGAAGGGGTTTTTATATGGCTGATAAGTATAATTCAATGTCAGAGTTAGAAGCGGAGACAATTGAAAATAAGGACTGGGAAGTTGTAACGCGTGACTTAGATAGTCAAGTAATTATTACTGCGATACATGGTGGAGGTATCGAACCAGGTACAACTGAAATTGCTGATTTAACTGCGCAAAAAGGTGAGTATGATTATTTTTCTTTTAAAGGTACTAAATCAAAAGGGAATGAAGATTTACATGTAACTTCTCGAAATTATGATCAGTCTGTATTGATGGAAATGATAGAGAACAAAACATATGCAGTAGCAATTCATGGTTGTGAAGGTGATGAAAACATTGTCTATATCGGAGGAAAAGATCAAAAACTTATTCATGAAATGACTAGACAATTTGAACAATTGAATATAAGTGTAGAGCAAGCACCAGGACATATTTCAGGTGCTCATGATGATAATATTATTAATTGTTGTAAAACAGGTGCAGGCGTACAATTAGAGTTAACTCCTGGATTAAGAAAAATGTGTTTTGACAACCAAAAATTTAATAAAAAAAGTCGTGAAGATAAGCACAATTGGAGTCAATTTATGGATAGATTTACCACTGCTATTGTTAAATCGATACAGGGCGTTTAGTAACAGCCCTTGCAATTTATCGTTAATTAAGTTATTGTAGACTTAGAATATCTACAATTAGGAAGTTGATAAAATATGAAATGTTCTAAAGCGACAGACTATGCATTACATGCGCTACTATATATGATTAAAAGCGACGGTGAATCAAGAAGGATTCCAGTGCAAGATTTAGCAACAGTACTCAAAGTCTCAACCACATATTTATCTAAAATTTTGACACGCCTTGTAAAAGTTGGCATCATATCAGCTAGTAGTGGTGCAAAAGGTGGTTATCAATTAAAGAATGGTTGGGAACACGTTTCGATTTATGATGTGATTATTACTATTGACGGCAAGCAAAGCTTATTGGAAGATAGTTTTAATCATGCTAAAGAATGTCCAATTAAACAAATTATGGACGAGGCAGAGCATAGTTTAATTACCAATTTAGAAGATAAAACATTAAAGGACTTGGCTAATAGCTAAGTTCTTACATTTTAACTTAATTATAGATATTAAAAGTCTGTAAAAGGTGTAAAGGAGTGAGTCAAATGTATTATGATGTAATTATTATTGGCGGAGGACCAGCAGGATTGAATGCTGCACTAAATTTTGGTAGAGGTATGAAGCAAACGCTAGTTATAGATGCAAATAATCCAAGAAATAGAGTTACTAATGAGTCTCATAGTTATTTAACGCAAGATGGTGTTAAGCCAACCGAATTCAAAAGAAAAGCTAAAGCAGATGTAACTAAATATAAAGATGTTACTTACTTGGAAGAGCGTGTAGAAAAAGTAGAGAAAATAGATAAAGGATTTGAAGTTAAAACACAATTTCAAACATTTAATGCAAGACAAGTATTAGTAGCAACAGGTTTAAGAGAACAAAGTCCAGATATCGCTAATTTTAATGATTTTTATGGTCAAACAGTATTTTATTGCCCTTGGTGTGATGGTTACGAAATGCGTAATAAAAAACTTGCTGTTATTTATTCAGGTGAAATGATGGTTCATATGGTCAAACTGTTAAGTAACTTTTCACAAGACCTAGTCGTGTTTACAAATGGAGAAAAAGATATCCTTCAAGAAGACAAAGTATTGTTAGATAAAAAAGGGGTTAATATCTATACAGAACCAATTGTAAGACTGGTAGGAAACGATGGACAGTTAAAGGGCATTGAGTTAAATGATGAGCAAATTATTTCGGTAGAAGGTGCATTTGCTAGAATGTATTGGGATACACAATTTGATTTCCTAGATCGATTAAATATCATCCGAGACGAAGATGGTAAATTTGAAACGGATATGTTCGGTAAAACATCTGTTGAAGGTTTATATGTAGCTGGCGAAACTAAAGATAATTTTGCTGGTCAATTATTAGATTCAGCTGCTAATGGCGGTATGGTGGCAAAAATGATGATGATGCAACAGATAGAAGAAGATTTTTGATAAACTAGCACTATAATGTTTTAATATGTTTAATCACTTATAACTATGCCTTAAACTTATAATTTGATAAACTGACAATAAATTAAATGATTAAGGGGTTGTAATAACATGAATGATACTTTAATGAGTGTTCAGATTATTCCTAAAACCGCCAATGGAGAAGATGTTATTCCATATGTAGATGAAGCAATTAAAGTCATTGACGATTCAGGCTTAACGTATAGAGTGGGGCCTTTAGAAACCACTGTTCAAGGTGAAATGAATGAGTGCTTAATTTTAATTCAAAAATTAAACGAGCGTATGGTTGAATTAGAGATACCAAGTACAATAAGCCAAATTAAGTTTTATCATGTGCCAGAAGGAATTACTATTGAGACACTTACTGGAAAATACGACGAAGTCTAATATTTAATACTCGGAGATTACACTAAAAGATCAATTGCAAATACGGTATTTGTTTATAATGTGTAGTTATATTTAGCTGATGAAAATTAATTAGAATTACATTAATGCTCTGATTTATAAATAGAATGCATGTGACAAGTGAATTAGAACTTAATTATATATAAGGGAGTAGGAAGCGGAGCCCAGACATAATCATTTAAGAAACATATGATTTCTGTCAGGAGTTCTTTCCCACTCCTTTATTTATATTTTATAGCGTTTAATTTTAATTTGATGATTTTATTATTGAAAATATTGTGCAAAAGTGTGATTATTTGTTAGTCTTTTTGCACTTTTGAGTCAAATTTAATATAATGTAATAATGACTATGGATTAATTTATAGAACTTTGAACGTCAAGGTTGAAAAACAATATCTTGAGGGATATTTTAAAATACTTGTTCTTAGTTTTTATGATATAGAAAGGATTTTGTAGAGTGAATGAAGAACAAAGAAAAAGTACTTCTATAGATATTTTAGCGGAACGAGATAAAAAGGAAAAAGACTATAGCAAGTATTTTGAACACGTTTATCAACCGCCAAGTTTAAAAGAAGCGCGTAAACGTGGAAAAGAAGAAATTAATTATAACCGTGATTTTCAAATAGATGAGAAATATAGAAATATGGGGCAAGGAAAAACATTTTTAATTAAAACGTATGGCTGTCAGATGAATGCTCATGATACAGAGGTAATGGCTGGTATCTTAGGTGCATTAGGCTATACACCAACAGAAGATATTAATCAGGCAGACGTAATTTTAATTAATACATGTGCAATTCGTGAAAATGCAGAAAATAAAGTATTTAGTGAAATCGGTAACTTAAAACATTTAAAAAAAGAGAAACCAGAAACAGTTATTGGTGTATGTGGATGTATGTCTCAAGAAGAATCTGTCGTAAATAAAATCTTAAAATCCTATCAAAATGTAGATATGATTTTTGGAACGCATAATATTCATCGTTTACCAGAAATACTCGAAGAAGCTTATTTATCAAAAGCGATGGTAGTAGAAGTTTGGTCAAAAGAAGGCGATGTTATTGAAAACCTTCCAAAAGTAAGAGAAGGCAATATCAAAGCATGGGTAAATATTATGTATGGTTGTGATAAATTTTGTACATACTGTATCGTTCCATTCACAAGAGGCAAGGAACGTAGTAGACGACCAGAAGATATTATTGAGGAAGTAAGAGATTTAGCACGTCAAGGGTACCAAGAAATTACATTATTAGGCCAAAACGTGAATGCCTATGGTAAAGATATAGATGGTTTGGCATATGGTTTAGGTGATTTGTTAGAGGATATCTCTAAAATTGATATTCCAAGAGTCAGATTTACAACGAGTCACCCTTGGGACTTTACAGATAGAATGATTGAGGTTATTGCTAACGGTGGAAATATCGTTCCTCATGTTCATCTTCCGGTTCAATCGGGTAACAATGCTGTTCTTAAAATTATGGGACGTAAATATACACGCGAAAGTTACTTAGACTTAGTTAATCGTATCAAGTCAAGAATCCCTAATGTTGCTTTAACTACTGATATCATCGTTGGTTATCCAAATGAAACAGATGAACAATTCGAAGAAACATTAACGCTTTACGATGAAGTTGAATTTGAACATGCATATACGTATATTTATTCTCAAAGAGATGGTACGCCGGCAGCTAAAATGAAAGATAATGTACCTTTAGACGTGAAGAAAGATAGATTACAACAATTAAATAAAAAGGTTGCATACTATTCTGAACGTGCTATGCAACAATATGAAGGCCAAGTTGTACAAGTTTTATGTGAAGGCTCAAGTAAAAAAGATGATACAGTTTTAGCTGGTTACACTTCAAAAAACAAATTAGTCAACTTCAAAGCGCCTAAATCTATGATTGGCCAAATTGTAGATGTACAAGTAGATGAAGCGAAACAATTTTCTCTTAATGGTACATTTTTAAATGTAAGTAAACAAGCGATGGTGACACCATAATGTATGAAAAAGAAGAAATTTTAGCTGAAGCGGATCGTATTAGTGAACGCATTAAAGCTTTAGATACAGTTAAAGAATATCATAACGTTGAATCGCAAATACATCAAAACAAAAATATAGAACAGCGAATGAAAGAATTAAAGAAAAACCAAAAGCAATCGGTTAATTTACAAAACTACGGTAAGACACAAGCATTAAAAGCTTCTGAGGATAAAATTCAGCATATTGAAGAAGATATTAATATTTTGCCTATTGTAGAAGAGTTTAGAGAATCACAGACCGAAGCTAATGATTTATTACAAATGATGATTAGTACCATGTCAGATCGTTTAAATCAACAACTAGAAGATAAAGATTAACAGAGATCGTGGTGGGACTTGTTGGAAAGGAAATGAGCCATATGAAGACGAGAAAGTTAACGCTAACTGCAATTTTTATTGCGATAAATGTTGTGTTAAGTAGTATTATTGTAATTCCATTAGGGCCAGTTAAAGCAGCGCCAATTCAGCATTTAGTTAATGTTTTGTGTGCTGTACTTGTAGGGCCATGGTTTGGTCTTGCGCAAGCTTTTATTTCATCTATCATACGTATGATTTTTGGTACAGGAAGTTTCTTTGCCTTTCCAGGAAGTATGGTAGGTGTGTTGCTTGCTAGTGGTTTCTATTTTTATCGTAAACATATCTTTATGGCGGCAGTGGGAGAAGTAATAGGTACAGGCATTATTGGTAGTATAATGTGCATACCGTTAGCATGGATTTTAGGTTTTTCAAACTTTGCTGTTAAACCTTTAATGACAGCCTTTATTGTATCGAGTGTCATAGGTGCCATCATCAGCTATATCATTTTAATGATATTGAAAAGAAAAGGTATATTAAAAAAATATTTATAATCAATCTTAATAGATAAAGTTAAGGCACTTTGTTACTAATATGATTTTGAATTGATAGATTTGCTACTTAAGTAAATCTATCAATTCAATCATTTACAAAGTTGTCTTAATTTTTTTGTGCTTATAAATTTTAAAGCACAGAAAGATTTAGTTAATCAGTTGGTATCTGTATATTAATTTAATAAATGGGCGAAAATTGAAAACATATGTTAAAATTTAAGAGTTAAATTAACTAAATAAGTTAAAGAAAATGAGCGGGTATGATTAAAAAAATCAATGAAAAGTATTCCAAAATGCACGATATCACATGTATATTAGCTAATTAAATGTGCCTGACTATTGATGAAAATTAATCATTATTTTAATTTATAAACCAACATAATTTAAGCAAACACAAATACATAAGAATTAAAAAAAGGACTGTGACATATTAATATGACAAATCAAACGCCAATGATGCAACAATATTTAAAAATAAAATCGCAATATCAAGATTGTCTCTTATTTTTTAGATTAGGAGATTTTTACGAAATGTTTTTCGAAGATGCTAAAGTGGCATCTAGAGTATTAGAAATAACATTAACAAAACGTGACGCTAAAAAGGAAGACCCAATACCAATGTGTGGTGTGCCTTATCATTCTGCGGATGGTTATATTGAAACTTTGATTAGTAATGGATATAAGGTAGCTATTTGTGAACAAATGGAAGACCCTAGACAGACAAAAGGCATGGTCCGTCGTGAAGTAGTGCGTATAGTGACGCCAGGTACAGTGATGGATCAAGGTGGCGTCGATGAAAAGCAAAACAACTATATATTAAGTTTTATTCAAGGTGCATCATCATATGCGTTAAGTTATTGTGATGTATCTACGGGTGAATTGAAGGCTACTCATTTTGAAGATGAAGCAACATTAATTAATGAAATTACAACAATTAACCCTAATGAAATCGTTGTTAATGAAGAAATTGGTGAAACTTTAAAACGTCAAATTAGTTTAACCACTGAGACAATTACCGTGTTATCAGATATTTCTAATGCATCTTATGAAGTTAATAATATGACTGAAACACACTTGTTTAATGCAACACAACTACTATTAGATTATATCCACCATACGCAAAAAAGAGATTTATCACATATTGAAACGGTAATTAAATATGAAGCTATTGACTTTATGAAAATGGATTTCTACGCAAAACGTAATTTAGAATTGACCGAAAGCATACGGTTAAAAACTAAAAAAGGTACTTTATTATGGTTGATGGATGAAACTAAAACACCTATGGGTGCTAGACGCTTAAAGCAATGGATCGATCGTCCGCTTATTCAGAAATCACAAATTGAGTCCCGTTTAGACACAGTTGGTCAATTTATAAATCATTTTATTGAAAGAGACACTTTACGCAGTCATTTAAATCAAGTATATGATATTGAGAGATTAGTGGGACGTGTTAGCTATGGCAACGTCAATGCACGTGATTTAATTCAGCTGAAGCACTCAATTTCAGAAATCCCAAATATTAAACATTTATTAGAAGATTTCGACGAACAAATGACTGAACAGTTTAAAGCATTAGAACCTTTAGATGATTTACTAATATTATTAGAAGAAAGTTTAAAAGAAGAACCACCGATTTCAGTTAAAGAAGGCGGCTTGTTTAAAGTTGGCTTTAACAATGAATTAGATGGTTATTTAGAAGCTTCAAAAAATGGAAAAACATGGTTAGCAGAATTACAAGCTAAAGAACGCGAAAGAACAGGCATTAAGTCACTGAAAATTAGTTTCAATAAAGTATTTGGCTACTTTATTGAAATCACAAGAGCTAACTTACAAGGTTTTGACCCGGCTGCTTATGGCTATCACAGAAAGCAAACACTTTCTAATGCCGAACGTTTTATTACAGATGAATTGAAAGAAAAAGAGGATATTATCTTAGGCGCTGAAGACAAAGCAATTGAATTAGAATATCAACTATTTGTACAGCTTAGGGAACAAATTAAATCATATACAGAACGATTACAAAAACAAGCAAAGGTTATATCTGAACTTGATTGTTTACAAAGTTTTGCAGAAATAGCTCAGAAATACAATTACGCACGACCTACTTTTAGTGAAGATAAAACGTTAGAGCTTATTAATTCAAGACATCCAGTAGTAGAGCGCGTGATGGATCATAATGACTACGTGCCAAATGATTGTACGCTAAATCAGGATGCATTTATATATTTGATTACTGGTCCAAACATGTCGGGTAAATCAACATATATGAGACAAGTGGCTATTATTAGTATCATGGCTCAGATGGGTGCTTATGTGCCTTGCGAATCGGCAACGTTACCTGTTTTTGACCAGATTTTCACTAGAATTGGAGCTGCAGATGACCTAGTTTCAGGTAAAAGTACTTTTATGGTTGAAATGCTAGAAGCACAAAAAGCACTTGCTCATGCTACTGCAGATAGCCTGATTATTTTTGATGAAATAGGGCGTGGGACATCTACATATGATGGTTTGGCATTAGCTCAAGCCATGATTGAATATGTTGCACATACTTCAAATGCTAAGACGTTATTTTCAACACATTACCATGAATTGACTACACTAGATCAGTCGTTGTCATGTCTGAAAAATGTACACGTTGCAGCAAATGAATATAATGGTGAATTGATATTCCTTCATAAGGTGAAAGATGGTGCAGTTGATGATAGTTACGGTATACAAGTAGCTAAATTAGCAAACTTACCAGATGCAGTAATTGATAGAGCTCAAGTGATATTAGATGCTTTTGAACAAAGTAATAAACAAGATACTACAGTAGAATTAGAAAATAGTAGCGACGAGTCATTTAAGCATTCAGTAAGTGAATCTCAAGCAACATATGAAGAGCAAACACCAAAAGTTAAATCATCTACTAATGAAGAGCAAAGTCAATTTGAACAGGCGGCATTTGATTTATTCGATACATCTGCAAAACAAAGTGAAGTTGAAAATGAAATTAAGACATTGAACTTATCTAATATGACGCCTATAGAAGCACTTGTGAAACTAAGTGAATTACAAAGACAATTGAAATAGAGGTGAAGTCAAATGGGTAAAATTAAAGAGTTACAGACATCATTAGCAAATAAAATTGCTGCTGGAGAAGTTGTTGAACGTCCAGGATCAGTAGTTAAAGAATTATTAGAGAATGCCATTGATGCCCAAGCGACCGAAATCAATATAGAAGTAGTGCAGTCTGGTGTTGAGTCTATACGTGTAGTGGATAATGGTACAGGAATTGCGATTGAGGATTTAGGTCTCGTATTTCATCGCCATGCTACGAGTAAATTAGATCAAGATGATGATTTGTTCCATATACGTACGTTAGGTTTCCGAGGAGAAGCCTTAGCAAGTATATCTTCAGTGTCGAAAGTGACACTGAAGACTTGTACAGATAATGAAGAAGGACAAGAAATTTATGTTGAAAATGGTGAAATCCTTAATCAAAAACCAGCAAAAGCTAAACGTGGTACAGATATTTTAGTTGAATCACTATTTTATAATACACCTGCACGTCTCAAATATATTAAAAGTTTATATACTGAATTAGGTAAAATAACGGATATTGTGAATCGTATGGCAATGAGTCATCCTGATATACGTATTTCTTTGATTTCTGATGGTAAAACTATCATTAAAACAAATGGCTCTGGCCGTACAAATGAAGTTATGGCTGAAATATATGGTATGAAAGTAGCTAAAGATTTAGTTCATATTACTGGAGATACGAGTGATTACCATTTAGAAGGTTATGTCGCAAAACCTGAACACTCTAGAAGTAATAAACATTATATTTCTATTTTTATAAATGGTAGATATATTAAAAACTTTTTACTTAATAAGGCAATTCAGGAAGGTTATCATACGCTATTGATGATTGGTCGATTCCCTATTTGTTACATTAATATAGAAATGGACCCTATATTAGTAGATGTCAATGTGCATCCGACTAAATTAGAAGTAAGACTTTCTAAAGAAGACCAACTCTTTGAGTTAATAGTTGAAAAAATACGTGAGGCGTTTCAAGATCGTATTTTGATTCCGCAAAATGATATGGATAAAATCACTAAGAAAAATAAAGTGTTAGATAAGTTTGAACAACAAAAAATGGACTTTGAAAAGCGTAAACAACATCAGCATGAATTGCAGCAACAATCTCGCTATGATGAGATACAAGGTGATGAAATTAGTGAACCACAATCTGAAATGCAAACAAAATACAATACCAATCACACACAAAATGATGAGGTTCAATCAACCATACAAGAAACGGATTTTAATAATGATGATTATGTAAAATCGCAAAGAGCGTTATTAAATGAAATGGACACTTTTGAACAACAATCAACGCTCCCTCATAACGACCAAGCTGACACTTTTGATCAAGGTATCGCAAACCAAGATATTAAAGGTAGTGTTAGTAAAGATGCCTCAAGACGTGTCCCTTATATGGAAGTTGTTGGCCAAGTACATGGCACATATATAATTGCCCAAAATGAACAAGGTATGTATATGATTGATCAACATGCAGCTCAAGAACGAATTAAATATGAGTATTTCAGAGATAAAATTGGCGAAGTATCAAATGAAATTCAAAATTTATTAATTCCTTTAACGTTCCACTTTTCTAAAGACGAACTGATGATTATCAACCAACATAAAGAAGAATTAGATAAAGTTGGCGTGCATTTGGAACCATTTGGTGGTAATGATTATATAGTAGATAGCTATCCAGTTTGGTTCCCAGCGTCTGAAGCGGAAGAAATTATAAAAGATATGATTGAATATGTATTGGAACATAAGAAAGTCAACGTCAAAAAAATACGTGAAGAAGCTGCAATTATGATGAGTTGCAAACAATCTATTAAAGCCAATCACTATTTGAAAAATAATGAAATGGCTGATTTAGTTAACCAATTGAGAGAAACTGAAGACCCTTTTACTTGTCCGCACGGTAGACCAATTATTATAAACTTTTCAAACTATGAATTAGAGCGACTGTTCAAACGAATTATCTAGGAGGTTAGTGGATGAAGCCACATATTTTACCAGCTATTCGATCAATGAAAGACTTGGAGAAAATGATACAAACAGATTATAAAGAATGCGTGTTACTAGATACGCATATTGGACATGTTAAAAGCATCATGGAATTACTTAAAAAGAATAAAATTGAGACGTATATGCATATCGATTTAATTAAAGGTATGAGCCATGATGAGTTTGCATGCGAATATATCATACAAAATTATCATCCTAAAGGTATTGTTTCTACAAAAACAAAAGTAATCAATAAAGCGAAATCATTAAATACAACAACTGTTTTTCGAGTGTTTATATTAGATAGTCACGCTTTATCTCGAAGTATTGAGCTAATTAAACGCGTAGAACCTGATTATGTCGAAGTTTTACCTGGAATAGCCACTAAAGCAATTCAAATTATTAATGAAGAAACTAATACTTCTGTAATAGCTGGAGGATTGATTAATAAATTAGATGAAGTTGAAGTCGCGGTCGAAAATGGTGCTAAGTACATTACTACTAGTGATAGGCATTTATGGTAAGGTAATATTGTTTTAATTAATTTTAGCTAAAACAATTGTAAATCATATTTTCAAAGTTTAATAAAAATTAATAGATTAAATTTAAAAGCTAGCCATTTAAGCATAAGATAACCTCACTGCTGTGTTAAATGAGCTAGCTTTTTATAAATTTATTAAAAGGGGAATAGATTATGATAAAACCGCAAAAGTTAAAACGTGGGGATACGGTTGCTATTGTATCTCTATCGTCAGGTATCGCAGGTGATGATGCTATTCTATGGCGAACTTATCAAGGAATCCAAAGATTACAAGAAGTTTTCGATTTGAAAGTGAAAATAATGCCACATGCGTTAAAAGGTAATGCGTATATACGACAGCATCCTGAACTGCGTGCCGCAGATTTAAATGAGGCAATAAAAGATGAAGAAGTTAAAGCGATTATAAGTTGTATTGGCGGAGACGATGCGATTAGAATATGGCCCTATGTAGATTGTGAAGCAATCCAATACTATCCGAAAATTTTCACAGGGTATTCAGATTCAACAACAATACATATGATGTTTTATAAAATGGGGGTCATCAGTTTTTATGGTCCAGCCTTATTAACGGATTTTGCAGAGAATATTAACATGGATTGTTATACGATAAAGGATATAGAAAAGAATTGGTTTAACACCAAACCAATTGGTGAAGTGGTACCCGCGAAATATATCAGACCCTATGGATTAAGTTGGAACATTGAAAATAAAGCAATTGCGAGATCAATTGTTCAACAACAAGGCTATGAATTGCTTCAAGGACAAGATAAAATCAAAGGACATTTAATTGGCGGGAATTTAGAAACGCTCGTAGACATTAAAGAAACGGAATTATTTCCAAAGTTAAATGATTTTGAACAGGCTATTTTATTTTTAGAAACTTCGGAAGATATGCCCATGCCTGTTGAATTTAGAGAGATGTTGTTTCAATTATTTGAAAAAGGTGTGTTCCATAGAGTTAACGGTATAATATTCGGTAAACCGTTTAACAATACCTATTATGAGCAATATAAAGATGTAATATTGTCATTTTTCAATATAGACCCGTTTAAGCAACTGCCTATACTATATAATTTGTCATTTGGTCATAACGAACCAAAACATATGTTACCTTATGGCGTTCAAGCAGAAATTAACTGTGAAACGAAACAATTTTTTATCACTGAAAATGCTGTTACTGATGATTAATTTGTGACGAAATTTTAACAAAAGGTTTGACAACGCTTACAAAAACGTTGTAAGATGAATTCAAGTTAATAATTAGAACAGAGATGGGAGATTTCTACAGTAATTAAACCGGTGGTTCGCAACTGGCTATAATTGTAGGGGTCTCTCTATCTATTTTTAGGAGGAGTCTCTATGAGTGTATATTTTGCTGAATTCTTGGGAACAGCAATATTGGTATTATTTGGGGGTGGCGTTTGTGCCAACGTCAATTTGAAAAAAAGTGCTGGTAACGGTGCGGATTGGATTGTTATTGCATTAGGTTGGGGGCTTGCAGTTACAATGGGTGTCTACGCTGTTGGTAATATATCAGGCGCACACCTTAACCCCGCAGTAACACTTGCATTCGCTATGGACGGTGCTTTAAGTTGGAGTATGGTTCCGGGATATATTGTTTGCCAAATTCTAGGTGGTATCGTTGGTGGTATCGTTGTTTGGTTAATGTATTTAGCACATTGGAAACAAACAGAAGATCAAGGCGCAAAATTAGGAGTATTCTCAACTGCGCCTGCAATTAAAAACTATTTTGCAAACTTCTTGAGTGAAATTATTGGTACTGCTGCTCTAACATTAGGATTAATGTTTATTGGTATGAATAAAATAGCTGATGGGTTGAATCCATTAATCGTTGGTAGTTTGATTATTGCAATCGGTTTAAGTTTAGGCGGGCCAACAGGTTATGCAATTAACCCAGCACGTGACTTAGGTCCTCGTATTGCACACGCGATATTACCAATCGCTGGTAAAGGTAATTCAAATTGGGGTTATGCAATTGTACCTGTTTTAGGCCCAGTTACGGGTGGTATGATTGGTGCAGTAATCTATAGACTAGTTTATAAAGGTGCATTTGATATGATGTCAATTGTAGCAATAGTCTTATTAATAGTTACAATCGCACTTGGGGTTGTGTTAAATAAATCTAAAAGTGCAAAAGGTATCGAATCGGTTTATTAATTAAGTTTCAACAGTCCTGTTTATAAGTTAAAATATAAACAGGCTTTATAATATATAAATATAAGTAATAAAAGCATGTTTGTATAGAATGATATTTGGCAATGTGTAAACTAGACGTGTAAAATGTCAAATTTTACATATACTATGTAGAAATCGAACATGATAAAAGGGAGATTATAATTATGGAAAAATATATCTTATCAATTGACCAAGGAACTACGAGTTCAAGAGCAATTCTTTTTGACCAAGATGGTAAAATCAAAGGTGTAGCACAACGCGAATTTAAACAATTCTTCCCTAAATCAGGTTGGGTAGAACATGATGCAAATGAAATTTGGACATCTGTTTTAGCGGTTATCGCGGAAGTTTTAAATGAAGAAAACGTCGGGGCAGACCAAATCGCTAGTATCGGTATTACTAACCAACGTGAAACAACAGTAGTATGGGATAAAGAAACATCACGTCCTATCTATCATGCAATTGTATGGCAGTCTCGTCAAACTCAAGGTATTTGCCAAGATTTAAAAGAACAAGGTCTAGAAGACAAATTCCGAGAAAAAACTGGTTTATTATTAGATCCTTACTTTGCAGGTACAAAAGTAAAATGGATTTTAGATAATGTTGAAGGCGCAAGAGAAAAAGCTGATAATGATGAACTATTATTTGGAACAATCGATTCATGGTTAGTTTGGAAATTATCTGGCGGTAAAGCACATATTACAGATTACACAAATGCAAGTCGTACATTAATTTATAACATTCATGACTTAGAATGGGACCAAGAGTTACTTGATATCTTAGAAATTCCAAATTCCATGCTTCCTGAAGTAAAAGCATCAAGTGAAGTCTATGCAAATACTATTGATTACCATTTCTTTGGTAAAGAAGTACCGATTTCTGGTATTGCTGGTGACCAACAAGCTGCTTTATTCGGACAGGCTTGTTTTAACCGTGGTGACGTAAAAAACACTTACGGTACAGGCGGCTTCATGTTAATGAATACTGGCGAAGAAGCTGTTACATCTAAGAGTGGTTTGTTAACAACTATTGCATATGGAATAGATGGTAAAGTAAATTATGCACTTGAAGGTTCTATTTTCGTATCTGGTTCTGCAATCCAATGGTTACGTGATGGTCTTAGAATGATTAATTCTGCGCCTCAATCAGAAAATTACGCAGAACGTGTTGAATCTTCAGAAGGTGTATACGTCGTACCAGCATTTGTTGGTTTAGGCACACCTTATTGGGATGCGGAAGCACGAGGTGCAATCTTCGGCTTAACACGTGGTACAGAAAAAGAACACTTTATCCGTGCAACATTAGAATCATTATGTTATCAAACACGCGATGTGTTAGAAGCAATGGAAAAAGATTCTGCCATTACAGTGAATAATCTACGTGTCGATGGTGGCGCTGTAAAAAATAATTTCATTATGCAATTCCAAGCTGACTTATTAAATGTTGGCGTAGAACGTCCAGAAATTAATGAAACTACAGCTTTAGGTGCAGCTTACTTAGCAGGACTTGCGGTAGGATTCTGGGATAGTAAGGACGAAATTGCTAACCGTTGGAAGCTTGAAAAAGACTTTACTCCTAATATGGAAGAAAAAGAAAGAGAAAAATTATATAAAGGCTGGAAAAAAGCTGTAGAAGCAACGCAAGTCTTTAAATTAGAAGATGAATAAAAAAATAGACTAAAAGTTGTTATGTATGCTACAATAAGGGTAAGTTAATAATACAGAGATGAGAAATGAGAGATTCAGTTCGTACAATTATATATGTATGGGATGAGTCTCTCTTTTTTTATTATTTTAGGAGGCCTAGTTTTTATGAGTTTATCAACATTAAAAAGAGAACAGATCAAGAAAGATTTGAAAAATAAAGATTTTGACGTTGTAATTATTGGTGGCGGTATTACTGGAGCAGGTATTGCTTTAGATGCTAGTCAAAGAGGTATGAAAGTTGCTTTAGTAGAAATGCAAGATTTTGCACAAGGTACAAGTTCACGTTCTACTAAATTAGTACATGGTGGCTTACGTTACTTGAAACAACTCCAAGTTGGCGTTGTAGCAGAAACTGGTCGCGAACGTGCAATTGTATATGAAAATGGCCCACACGTGACAACACCTGAGCGTATGCTTTTACCAATGCATAAAGGTGGCTCAATGGGTAAATTTACTACTGCTATCGGTTTAACTATGTACGATAGATTAGCTGGTGTTAAAAAAGCAGAACGTAAAACAATGCTAAACGCTAAAGAAACTTTAGAAAAAGAACCACTTGTTAAAAAATCTGGCCTTAAAGGTGGGGGCTCTTATGTTGAGTACCGTACTGATGATGCACGTTTAACAATTGAAGTTATGAAACGCGCAGAAGAAAAAGGCGCAACAATTATTAACCATACAAAATCAATACATTTCACATATGATTCCAACGAACAAGTTAATGGTATTCAAGTAGAAGACCAAATTAACAATGAAACTTACCCTGTTAAAGCTAAAAAAGTTATCAATGCGAGTGGACCATGGGTAGACGAAGTACGTAGTGGTGACTATGCTAGAAATAATAAACAGTTACGTTTAACTAAAGGTGTTCACATTGTAATCGATCAATCTAAATTCCCATTAGGTCAAGCCGTTTATTTTGATACCGAAAAAGATGGTCGTATGATTTTTGCTATACCGCGTGAAGGTAAAGCTTATGTAGGTACTACAGATACATTCTACAACAACGATAAAGCTTCGCCACTTGCTACTCAAGAAGACAGAGACTACCTAATTGGTGCAATTAATTACATGTTCCCAGATGTAGATGTTAAAGATGAAGATATTGAATCATCATGGGCTGGAATTAGACCATTAATTCTAGAAGAAGGTAAAGACCCATCTGAAATTTCACGTAAGGATGAAGTTTGGGAAGGGAAATCTGGTCTTTTAACAATCGCTGGTGGTAAATTAACTGGTTACCGTCACATGGCATTAGAAATTGTAGACTTATTATCAAAACGCTTGAAAGAGCAATATGGTCTTAAATTTGCTAAATGTGCTACAAAACATTTACCAATTTCTGGTGGTGATGTTGGTGGCAGTAAAAACTTTGAACAATTCATTGACCAAAAAGTTAAAGAAGCTAAGTCATACCAAATAGATGAAGCAACAGCACGTCACTTTGCTTCTAAATATGGTTCTAACGTCGAAGAATTATTCAAAATAGCACAAACAGCTCAACATCAAGATACGGGATTGCCATTAGACATTTATACTGAATTAATTTATTCAATACAAAATGAAATGGTATATCGTCCAACAGACTTCTTTATTCGTCGTACAGGTAAACTTTATTTCAAAATTGATGACGTATTAAATTATAAAGAGCAAGTTATAGAAGTTATGAGTGACTTATTAGGATATACTAATATTCAAAAAGAAGCTTATACAAAAGAATTGCAAATTGCTATTGATGAAGCACAAACTGGTAACCAACAACCGGCTGTAAAAGAATAATTATCAATTATCTTGTGCTACAAAGTGTGAGAAGAAAGCAGCTACCGACTCTGATGAGTTGGTAGCTGTTTTTTATGCAATAGTCATTGTAACTAACGCCTTAACGCATAGCTTAGTATTTGATAACATAATATTTTGAGGGTATATTGTATAATATAATGAATATTAATCGTATGGTATGGGGGGCTAACGACATGAGTAAAAACGAATTTAAAATAACGGTTTCAGACGGGACAATGCTAGAAGTTAAATTGGATAAAGCTAAAAATGAAACGATTGGTATCGTACATTTACTACATGGTATGGCTGAGCATATGGATAGATACGATCCTCTTGTTGAATCGTTAAATCAGCAAGGTTACGATGTATTACGTCATAACCATAGAGGTCATGGTAAAGAGCTTGAAGAGAGTGATAGAGGACATATTGATAATATGTCTCAAGTAGCAGATGATACATATGAAATAGCACAAACAATGTGCGCGCATTATTATAATATTCCTTACATTGTAATCGGTCACTCTATGGGTTCAATTATTGCTCGCATTTTTGTTCAAAAATATCCCGATGCAGCACAAGGATTAATTTTATCAGGAACTACGCAATACCCTAAATTTAAAGCTGCATTACTAAGAATGATTTTGAAATTAATTACATTGCTTTCAGGAAAAAGACGTCGTTTAAATTGGCTAAATCGTATTATGTATAGAACATTTAACAAAGATATAGTTAATCAGCAAACAACAAGTGATTGGTTATCTAGTAATCCTGAAGAAGTGGAACAATTTATCAAAGATCCTTATACAGGTTTCTTGGTATCTAACCAATTAATCTACGAAACAATGAAACATATGTTACTGACAAGTAGTGGCAAAAATATGAAGAAGGTTAATCCAGACCTCCCAATTTTATTAATATCTGGTAAAGATGACCCGTTGAGTGAATATGGCAAAGGAATTAGAAAACTAGGCAATTTATATAAAAAAGCAGGAGTTAAGCATATTACAGTACACCTGTATAAAAATAAAAGACATGAAATACTATTTGAGCAAGATTATACAGAAACATGGCAACATATGTATGAGTGGATAGAGAGACAAATTTTAAAAAAGTACAAATAGATAAAGAGAGTTGATACACGTGCAAAACGACAAACCATTTTTAATCGTATTAGTAGGGCCAACAGCTGTAGGTAAAACAGAATTTAGTATTGAATTAGCAAAAAAAGTGAATGGTGAGATTATTAGTGGTGATTCAATGCAAGTTTATAAACAAATGGATATTGGAACTGCTAAAATCACACAAGACGAAATGTCAGGTATCCCGCATCATATGATTGATATTTTAGAACCGGATGAAAACTTTTCTGCCTATGAATTTAAAAATAGAGCACAACGATTAATAAAAGAAATTACAGCCAGAGGGCATGTGCCTATCATTGCAGGGGGGACAGGACTGTATATTCAATCTCTTATCTATAATTATGATTTTGAAGATGAAACTATCTCTGAGCAGAAAAGCTTGGAAATTGAAGCGAAATTATCTGAGCTTGATCAACTTTCAAATGAGGAACTACATCAGTACTTGGCATCATTTGATGAGGCGTCAGCGCAGGACATACACCCAAATAATCGTAAAAGAGTTAGAAGAGCAATACAGTATTATTTAAAAACAAAAAAACTTTTAAGTTCTCGCAAGAAAGTGCAACAATTTACTGAAAATTATGATACATTATTATTAGGGATAGAAATGTCGCGTGACATATTATATCAAAGAATTAATAAACGCGTAGATATAATGTTGGAACGTGGATTAGTTAGTGAAGTGCAACAACTCGTTGACAATGGATATGAAACTAGTCAAAGTATGCAAGCGATAGGATATAAAGAAATTGTACCGGTCATCAAACAAGAATTGAGTTTGGATGAGGCAACTGAAAAATTAAAACAGCATTCTAGAAATTACGCTAAGCGACAAATGACCTGGTTTAAAAACAAGCTTGACGTGTTGTGGTTAGATAGAGAGAAAATGTCACTATCATTGATGTTAGAAGAGGTTTCAGTCCAAATACAGAAAAGGAGAACATAATATGAATACAACAGAGAACATCCAAGATAAATTCCTTGGGCAATTTAAGGCTGATCAGACAAAGGTAGTTGTTTTTTTAGTGAACGGTTTTCAAATGAAAGGTATTATCGAAGATTATGACAACTATTTAGTGTGCTTATTATCTCAAGGTAAACAGCATTTAATTTACAAACATGCTATAAGTACGTTTACAATTGACGATTCAAACACTAACGAAGAAGCATAAACACTACGTATTAAAAAAGCAAAATTTAATATGATACTTTATGTATAAGTAGAAGGACAGGGGTGTAAATATCTCTGTCTAAAGAATAAACGTCTGTTTCTATAAAAATATAATAGAAATTGGCGTTTATTTGTTTTTATGAAACTTTATAACGTTTTGACCATCGGAGAAAATTTATGAGTTAAAGGGCACGGAGCAAATTATAAACTAAAGGCATGCGCGATTAAAATTATGAGCTTATAAATAATAAGAGAGTTAAGCCGTTAAGGATTAACTCTCTTATTTTAAGGAGAGGTATTATTCATACCCCTGTCTCTAGTGTTATATCATAAGCATTAATTATTAAGTCTACATTAATAATTACTTTAAAGTTTAATTTATAAACCCGCATGATTAAAATGTGACATCATGTAATTATAATTATTAAAATATTAGTTAAATCGTTTAATTCTAGATATTTTGTATTGAATTAAAGTAGAGCTTCAATATCAGATTCAATTTGGTTTGGTTTTTTCTGTGGAGAGAAGCGGTTAACAACATTTCCTTTTTTATCAACTAAAAATTTTGTGAAATTCCATTTTATTTTTTCGTTGAACAACCCATTTTGCGCTTCTGTTAAAAATTTGAAAAGTGGATGTTGGTTATCTCCTTTAACATCTATTTTTTCATGCATTGGAAAAGAAACGCCATAGTTAATTTTACAGTTTTGTGTTGCTTCTTCTCCGCTACCAGGTTCTTGCCCGCCGAATTGGTTGCAAGGGAACCCTAAAACGATAAAATCTTGTTCTTTATATTTCTCGTATAATTCTTGTAAACCTTCAAACTGAGGTGTGAAACCACATTCACTAGCAGTATTCACAATCAGCATAACTTTATCTTTATAAGCATCTAATTGATACGATGTTCCATTTGGTTTTTTAACTTCTATATCATATATAGTCATTTTAATTCACCTCTTCTTATTAATTTAACACAATTTGAGTTTATAGTCTTTATATTGGCACTATGATAGAATGGCTAAGAAAACTTGGGAAAGAGGTGCATGTTATGACCCAATATCAAACGCATACAACTAAACAAAAATTAGAAACAGCAATATTGATTGGAGTTCATGCTCAAACAGACAATAATTATAATTTTGAATCTACGATGGAAGAGTTGGCATCTCTATCTAGAACATGTCGGTTGGATGTTCAAGAGCAATTTACTCAAAATAGAACAAATTTTGATAATAAGTACTACGTCGGTAAGGGTAAATTAGATGAGATAAAAGCATACGTTGAATTTCACGATATTGATGTTATCGTGGCAAATGATGAATTGACCACTGCGCAATCTAAGACACTTAATGGTAATTTAAACGTGAAAATTATTGATAGAACACAGCTTATATTAGAAATATTTGCTTTAAGAGCGCGTAGTAAAGAAGGAAAATTACAAGTAGAACTAGCTCAATTAGATTATTTAATGCCTAGATTACAAGGACATGGGCGTAGTTTGTCACGTTTAGGTGGCGGTATCGGTACAAGAGGTCCTGGTGAAACAAAGCTTGAAATGGATCGTCGACACATAAGGACAAGAATGAATGAAATCAAGCATCAGTTAGAAACCGTAGTAGAACATCGTGAACGTTATCGTAATAAACGTGAACAAAATCACGTTTTTCAAGTTGCGCTTGTTGGTTATACAAATGCTGGTAAATCATCATGGTTTAACGCGTTAGCTAAAGAAACAACATACGAAAAGAACTTATTGTTTGCAACGCTTGATCCTAAAACGAGACAAATTCAAATTAACGATGGCTTTAATCTCATTATTTCTGATACGGTTGGTTTTATACAAAAATTACCAACAACGCTCATTGCTGCTTTTAAATCTACTTTGGAAGAAGCCAAAAATGCAGACTTACTATTACATGTAGTAGATAGTAGTCATCCAGAATACAGAGGCCAATATGATACGGTGAACCAAATTATTGGTGATTTAGAAATGGGGCAAATCCCTCAAGCAATTATTTTTAATAAAAAAGATTTACACGAAGGGACATTGCCAACAACAAATAAGCCACATGTGTTCGTTTCAAGTAAAGAACAAGAAGATGTAGAAAAGGTTAAAGAACTTTTATATAATGAAGTGAAAAAAGTATTAACTTATTATGAAGAGCATGTGCCTAGTTCAGATGCCGATCGTTTATATTTCTTAAAACAACATACATTGGTATCTGAATTGAATTTTAATGACGCAACTGCGACTTATGAAGTGAAAGGCTATAAAAAAGAGTAGAAGGAAGTAATGATTAATGGAAGAGATGAAACAACTGATTGCAGAAACTGAAGAAACATTAATACCTTATTTTAAAAACATTGAAGATGTTGCCTATGAGAATCAAGAAAAGGTTTTAAATGCTTTTCATGCAGTCAAAGCAACAGAAAACGACTTACAAGGTACGACAGGTTATGGTTATGATGACATAGGTCGAGACCACCTTGAAGCAATTTATGCACACACTTTTAAAGCGGAAGATGCCATTGTAAGACCTCAAATTATTTCTGGTACGCACGCGATTACAATTGCCTTACAGAGTGTTTTGAAATATGGAGATGAACTTTTATATATTACAGGCGACCCATATGATACATTGTTAGAAGTAATTGGTATTAATGGTAATGGGATAGAAAGTTTAAAAGAACACGGTATTAGTTATGATAAAGTAGATTTAAAAGAGGGCGTTATTGATATTCAAGCGGTGTTCAAACAAATTAAACCACAAACAAAAATGATTGCTATCCAAAGATCAAAAGGTTATGATCAACGACCTTCGATTGAATTAGAGTTAATTGAACAGGCCATACAACAAATAAAAGCCAAATATCCTAATATAATTATTTTTGTAGATAATTGTTATGGAGAATTTGTTGAGAAACGTGAACCTATTGAATGTGGTGCAGACTTAATAGCAGGATCGTTGATTAAAAATCCAGGAGGCGGGTTAGCCAAAATAGGCGGCTATATCGCAGGTAAAAAAACGTTAGTCGAAAGATGTGGTTATCGATTAACTGCGCCAGGAATAGGTAAAGAAGCAGGTGCTTCCTTAAATTCACTTCAAGAAATGTATCAAGGATTCTTTCTTGCGCCTCACGTAGTGAGTCAAAGTTTAAAGGGCGCATTGTTTACCAGTTTATTATTAGAAAAAATGGATATGCGTACGACACCACGTTATGATATTACTAGAACTGACTTAATACAAACTGTGTCATTTGATACAAAAGAGCAAATGATTCTATTTTGTCAAAGTATTCAACAAGCTTCTCCAATAAATGCACATTTCAGTCCAGAGCCTGCATACATGCCAGGCTATGAAGATGATGTAATTATGGCAGCAGGCACCTTTGTACAAGGATCTTCTATAGAATTATCAGCAGATGGTCCGATAAGACCACCATACGAAGTTTATGTGCAAGGTGGTTTAACATATGAACATGTTAAATTAGCTGTATCAAGAGCGGCACAAAAATTAAGAACGCAACAACTTGTATAAATAATAACTTTAACCATATATTTTATTTTGCGATGAACTGAAATTGAGTGTTAATTTTAGTAATCATAGATAAAATATATGGTGTTTTTTTGAAAAAATTTAAGGAATTTTCTAAAAATTTATTTGAGTAATGGATAGTGATAGTGTTGAGAGTAGTTATATCAACGGATTGGAGTATATGTTAGAAAACCTTACATATCTTTGAATTAATTTAGATATTATGCTAAATTTATTACAAGTTCAAAAATAGAGGTGATCGGATTGAAGTCAAATGATACATTAAGACGAAGTATGCCGGTTTTCCCTATGAGTGTTGTAACAAAATTAAGCGAATTGACTGCAAGGCAAATTCGTTACTATGAAACACATGAACTGCTTAAACCACATAGGTCAGAGGGGAACAAAAGACTTTTTTCATTAAATGATTTGGAACGACTTTTAGAAATTAAAAACTTGATTGAAAAAGGTTTTAATATAAAAGGAATTAAACAAATTATAAAAAATGATCAAGATCACCTTACTGATGATGAACAAGAAACAAGAAAACAAATGATAGTTGAAGCCACTCAGAAACCACAGCGAGAAGCAATTCCGATAAACCGTGGAGATTTATCACGTTTTATCAAATAAAATAATGGGGGACATTTACAATGCCAAAACGTTCATTTACCAAAGAAGATATTTATAAGTTTGCTAAAGAAGAAAATGTAAGATACCTAAGATTACAATTTACTGATATTTTAGGTGTTATTAAAAACGTTGAAGTACCAGTTAGCCAATTAGAAAAAGTTTTAGATAACGAAATGATGTTTGATGGTTCTTCAATTGAAGGGTTTGTACGTATCGAAGAATCTGATATGTATTTATACCCAGATTTAGATACATGGGTTATTTTCCCATGGACTGCTGGACAAGGTAAAGTTGCTCGTTTAATTTGTGACGTGTATAAAACAGATGGTACACCGTTTGAAGGTGATCCTCGTGCGAACTTAAAGCGTGTATTAAATGAAATGAAAGATTTAGGGTTCTCAGAATTAAACTTAGGGCCTGAACCTGAATTTTTCTTATTTAAATTAGATGAAAAAGGTGAACCAACATTAGAATTAAATGATGATGGTGGATATTTTGACTTAGCGCCAACAGATTTAGGTGAGAATTGTCGTCGTGACATCGTATTAGAATTAGAAGACATGGGCTTTGATATTGAAGCGAGTCACCATGAAGTTGCACCAGGGCAACATGAAATTGACTTCAAATATGCAGATGCAATTACAGCATGTGATAATATCCAAACATTTAAACTTGTTGTAAAAACAATTGCACGTCAGCATAATCTACATGCAACGTTTATGCCAAAACCATTATTTGGTGTGAATGGTAGCGGAATGCACTTTAACATGTCATTGTTTAAAGGAAAAGAGAACGCGTTCTATGATCCAGATGGTGATATGCAAATGACTAAAGATGCATTCCACTTTGTTGCAGGTATCTTGAAAAATGCACGTGGATTTACAGGCGTATGTAACCCGCTAGTAAACTCTTATAAACGATTAGTTCCAGGTTATGAAGCACCTTGTTATATTGCATGGAGTGGTAAAAACCGTTCTCCATTAATCCGTGTACCATCATCTCGTGGATTATCCACACGTGTAGAAGTGCGCTCAGTCGACCCAGCAGCAAATCCATACTTAGCATTAGCAGCAATCTTACAAGCTGGTTTAGATGGTATTAAAAACAAATTAGAAGTACCAGAACCAGTTAACCAAAATATTTATGAAATGAACCGTGAAGAACGTGAAGCAGTTGGCATTGAAGATTTACCTTCAACTTTATATACAGCAATTAAAGCTATGAAGAACAACGAGCCAATCAAAGAAGCGCTTGGTAATCATATTTATAATCAATTCATAAATTCTAAATCAATTGAATGGGATTACTACAGAACTCAAGTTTCTGAATGGGAAAGAGAACAATATATGAAACAATACTAGGTGCTAAACAAAGGGGTTAAACACTAGGTATATAAACAACTCGTGTCATTCTAATAGGATGACACGAGTTGTTTTTTTGCACCTATTTTTATTTTGTTGAGTATTTTGGGTGTAGAATGGGTGCAGAAAGTTTTAAAACATTTCCTTAATACGTTTGATGTAACCAAGAAAGTTAAAAATCAAGAAAAAATATTAAAAGACTTTAATATAAAATGAGGAGTATATATAAATTAAGTAATAGACGGTGTAAATTGGGGAGTTAAGTATATTGGTAATAGATTTCCTGATGGCTAACCATAAGGCGCACAATATGCGATATTTATTATTGAATTCACTAAAAATATTGGTCTGTTCATCCAAAAAGGCATGCCAAAGATTTTATTAATTATAAATGGCCGAAAAAATCCCAAGTTACTAAAGGAAAAAACAAATACTAGGAACGATTTTTTATAAAAATAATATAAGTATAATGTTTAAAAAGAATTTGAAGGGCTATATTATAAATGCACTCCCGAATCTTATTCTCATTCAAACCTTTGCACCTCCTACTATTATTTTAGGCTCCTCAACTTTTAATAATAAGGGGGTGTTTTTAGTGTGTGAATAAAAACTACATTTATATGAAATAACTTGTTTAAGTAAGGTTAATTTGAAAAATATTGTGTAGATAAAATAAACCACCTAGGTAAATAGGTAGGTTGCTTGTTCTGCACTCACTTTAACAAAACAATGAGTTTGGTGCAGAAGTGGGTGCAAGAATATGAATTACAGTAAAATTCTATGAGTTTAAAACGTTTATAGTAAGTACTTTTATAATTATAAAATGTGTATATTCAACTTGATTTATTCTAAAGTATTTTATTTAATGAAATAAACTTTATATCCATAGGCTCTATGCCGCAAGATATAGGGATAAGTTTTGTAGGGAAAATTACGCTTCGCTAAGTAGTGGGGCGTTTGTTATTTATAATAAGTTTCCAATAAAAGAATCAGGGTATATAACTATCAAGCGACGTAGAACGCTTCACAAACTATAATAAATTAGCCTATCTGCTTAGATAGGCTGTTTTTTTATTTATTTAAAAATTCATTAAGTGTGGAATTATTGTTTTCCTTTTCAACTATATCCTCTATATTTTTAGCAGCATCTTCTTTTTTGCTTATAACTTCATCTTCTATCAAGCTCTCAACCCTATTTTTTACTTCTTTTTTATTCCAACCTATTTTGTCGAGTTCTTTTTTATAGTTCATATATAACCTCCTTGATTATATAATTTCTAGAATAATCAATTATATTACATATATAAAGATAAAGATATTAAAGTGATTCCCCTGTAGAAAGCTTTTTAGCTTATTCAATAAATATAATGATATAAATTTTATGAAAAGATTATAAATATACGCTTGAATATTATGCTCAAATATTATGCTCAATTACATTTTTGACCTCTCTATTATTTTAGTTATTCGATTTTTAATGATAAGAGGGGGATTTTAACTTATCATTTTTCTAATTAATAGGTTAATAATTGGCTTGATTAGTTATTTGATTAGTTATATAAAGTGTAATAATAAGATTTTTAAAATACAGTTATAATCTGCGGTACTATTGTCGCTTTTCCATGTATATACATTTTAAAATTTATTTATTTTAATGGATTTGAAATAGAATTGAAAGGTTATATTAAAGGCACTACTCCAAAAAATATATGCATTCAAACCTCCACATACTATTTATTATGTTAGTCCCTAAACTTTTAATAATGATAGAGGGGTTTTTGGTGTGTGAAAAAATGAGGCGTTTATTATGAAGAGACTGTTTTAAGTTGAGTTAATATTTAAAATGTATAACGATTCTATAATTAAATTTCGTTGTTTTTATAGATTGATAAATACAAACTAAAGAGAGGTACATATACCAAGTAAACGGTCACACGCAAACACTAAGTTTATTTGAATAAAATTGTTGTTTATTTGATTTAACTTTATTTAGATAATTTTTTAATTTTTAATATTTTAAAATCAATGATATATTATTAATGAATTGAGATTAATTCATTAATACAAGCATAATTTATTAAGTTAAAAGGAGCGATTGGAATGGTAAAACCATTATATGAAGTTACTGTAATTAGCAATGGCGGCAGAGATGGCAAAGTTTTTAGTGAAGACAATACGTTTTATCAAGATTTAGCTGTCCCGAAAGAAATGGGAGGTAATGGAGTTACTGAATCAAATCCAGAGCAACTGTTTGCAGCTGGATATAGCTCATGTTTCAACAATGCACTTATGCATATTTTAAAAAATGATGGTAAAGGATCAATTGAACCAGAAGTACGCGCAACAGCGTATTTATTACCGGACAAAACAGACGGTGGCGTTAAATTAGCTGCTGAATTAGATGTAACAGTCAAAGATCTTAACCAGGAAGAAGCAGAATTATATGTTAAAAAAGCACATAATTATTGTCCGTATTCAAAAGCATTGAAAGAAACAATAGATATTGAAATTAATGTAAGTGTTAATTAAAAAGCAACGTTATAAACTATCTATAAATATGTGATATGTTTAGTACGATGGTTTTAGAATTAGTATGTCAGATTAAAAGAGATGGTTTTTTATTTAGGGGGTTTCCCTAATATATGTAGTTGACATGACAATGGTAAACTATATATAGAACTCCCTAGTTCGAAAATAGATTATCAAAAGCCATTTTAATCTTAGGCACTCCTTAAAATAAGCACTTTAATCGTATTAAAGTTGTATATTTAGGGAGTGTTTTATATTTATTAAAGTAGATTATTTTGAATGCCGTATATAAGATTGTTTTATTGAAATATTTTGCAAAGCGAAATATATAATGATTAATGGGATTGAATAAAATTACTGGCAGATTGTTTTTTTATAACCCTTTACTATAAAGAGAGAAATATATTCCTAATTATTATGAAATGGAATGATTGAATTTAAAGTGAAAGTAGATAGTATAGAAGCTACATATAAATTAAGACAAAATCCAAGTAGAAAAGAAAGGGAAAATATAATAAAAATTTAAGAAAATCGGAGAGCTTTTAAGTTCACAATTGGCTGATGTAATAGAAGGTTAACAGTAATTAAAAAACTATTGCACGAAATAAAGATTTATATAACTAGTATTAAAAATTGATTTGTATGGATAAAAAAAGATTGAAATAACTCAGTTTAAGTTACTGTGTTATTTCAATCAAATAGCTCAATTTTCATATAAGCTATTAACCAAATATTGCGTGCGAAAATGGTATCAAATATAATATAAATAAAGTAAGACATACTGTGAAATAGATAATGAACGCACGCACTTCTTTTGTTTTAAAGAAAATAATCACCTCAATCATACTTAGTGAACTTTAATTTTAAAATAAGCGGTATGTTGCGTCAATATAGAGCTATATTAAGCATAAATTATTTTATTAAATTACGCGCATAGCTATGTTTTATTGTTTGAATGTCATTCTCCTAAATAGTATGATATAAACAATATAAATTTAATATTCTAAAGGGGATGGCAATATGCAAGAAGTTAAATTATCTACGTTAAAAGCAACATCGTTAAAGGAATTAGAAACAAGTATTAATGCTTATTTACAAGATGATGAAGTTGCTGGTTATAAACTATTGAACTCTACAGTGCGAGAAATTGAAGAACGTACTTTTTCAGCGAATGAACAAGAATTTCATGCAATCTTAACTTTTATAAAAGAACTTTAATATTTAGACTAAGACGTTTTGATATACTCCCTTTAAAGTAGACACTGAAAAAGTGAAAACTTTAAAGGGAGTTTTTTATTTAGGTTATTAACTATGTGTATATTAGCATAAGTATCATATATGAAACTAAAAAAGTCGGAATCGATTTAAGATTAGATTTTACTTTCATTGATAATAAACAGAGTTCTAAATTTAAAGTAATCAAATATAACCGATATATTTTATATTTGAATAGTCGAGTGAAATTTTTAAAAATTGATTACTATGTATTTGAAAGGTGATGGAAATGATTATAAATAAATTAAATGAGTCTATAGATTATATAGATAATAATTTAACTAATAATTTAAATTTAGCTGAAATATCAAATTATATCGGCATACCTGAACAACATTACAGAAATTTATTTATATTTTTGTCTGAGATGAGTTTGTCGGAATATATAAAGAAGAGAAAATTATATTTTGCCAATAAAGATTTACTAAATAAGTATTCAGTTACGGCTGTAGCAATAAAATATGGTTATTCAATAGATGGCTTTACAAGAGCGTTTAAAGCTTGGAGTGGTTACTTACCATCGCAAGTTTATGAACATCAAATTTTAATATCATTTCCTAAACTTTCATTTTCTATTAATACAAAAGGAGGAATAAACATGAAAACAAGAATCGTAGAGCAACCTGAATTTAATATTGTCGGCGTTCAAAAACGAGTGCCTATGCAATTTGAAGGAGTTAATGAGGAAATTGTAGAATTGGCAAAGAGTATTACAAATTCACAAAAAGAAGAAATGCATCAACTACAAAATTTAGAACCTAAAGAAGTTGTAAACGTATCATATGATGCTGACGAATCGTTTGCAAAAGAACAAGGCAAATTGACACATATGATTGGTATTGTAACTACTGAAAGTGATCCAAGTGAGCAATTAGAAATTTTAAACTTTAATGCAAGTAAATGGATTGTTTTTGAAAATGAAGGCGAGTATCCAAGCGTTTTACAGGATACTTACGCTAAAATTTATTCTGAGTGGCTACCTGATTCAGAGTACGAATTATCTGATTTACCTATGTTTTCGTTTACTAAATTTAAAAATAATGAACAAGATTTTGCATATAGTGAAATATGGGTGGCCATAAATAATTAGTGCTTTCATTAAATTTTATTTTCTGATTCAAAATGAACTGTATGTGATTTAATAGACACTTAAATAATAGAGAAAATATAGCTAATCTCATAATAGGTATGAGGTTAGCTATATTTATTAACGGTATATTTATTATGTAAACAATATTACTATTAATAAAAGTAATTAATGACATTTGTCATCGTAAAGTTATGACATCACACACTAATTTTATATTACTTTATTTTGTACAATAATTATAAATTTTGAAAGGAGTGTCAGTGATGATAAAAATCCGAGAATTAACTAAAAATTATAGAAAAATTAATGTCGTAGATCATGTCACTTTTAATATAGAAGAAGGTGAGTGTACTGCATTAATTGGGAGTAATGGTGCTGGTAAATCAACCCTTATTGACATGGTTATCGGAGATGAAAAACCAAATAGTGGACAAATTATTGATCAAAATAAACTATTAAATAGCAAAAATTTAGGTATTATGTTTCAAAAGACAAACTTTCCTGAATCTATTAAAGTTAAAGAATTATACAGTTTGTTTTCTGGTTTATATGAAGACCCAATCGATTCCGAAACTTTTTGTGCTATGACACGTTTTAATAAGCAGCAACTCGACCAATATGCTCACAAACTTTCTGGGGGGCAAAAGAGGATACTTGATTTTGCTTTATCATTGATAGGAAAACCAACATGCGTATTTTTAGATGAACCTACAAGTGCAATGGATGTACAAATGAGAACTCATTTTTGGGATATTATTACAAATCTGAAAAAAGAAGGAGTTACTATATTCTATACTTCCCATTATATAGAAGAAGTTGAGCGCATGGCTGATAAAGTAATTGTGTTAGAAAAAGGTGAAGTCTTATTAAATGATCATCCTGATAAAATACGTGAACGTCAACAACTATCAATGATTAATTTACCAATTAAATATAAAGTAAAAATACAGGATATAGAAAGTTTTTTTAAGTGCCATGTGTTGTTTAACTATAATAAAGTAAAGATTGAAACAACTAACGTTAGAGAAATAGTTGAATACCTAAATAGTATAAATATTGATTTAAATGAAATTGAAATAACTAAAGCGAGTTTACTAGATACAATTTTTAATAAAGATAGTAAAAAAGAGGTGGAAGCTTATGGTAGCTAAATATTTTTTAATAGAGTTAAGGTTGTTGTTTAGAAAAAAAGTATATTTAGTTTTATCGATTCTTATTCCATTGTGCTTTTATTTGTTATTTACTTCAATTTTAGATTTACCAAAAGATGCAGAACAATTATTTTATAAAGAATACATGTATAGTATGACAGCATTTAGTTTATCAAGTTTTTGTTTAATACAATTCCCTATCGATTTGATAAATGAAAAAACAACAGGTTGGTATAAGAATTTAATGCGCACACCATTACATGCATATCAATACTATTCAGTTAAAATTTTTAAAATGATGTTTCAATTTATTTTATCTATTACTTTAATATTTGTCGTCGCCTATATAGTAAATGGGGTAACAATGACATTATTCGAATGGATATTTTCAGGATTTATTTTATGGTTAGGAGCAAGTTCATTTTTAACTGTAGGCATATTATTAGCTCAAATCAATGAAATACAAAAAGCTAGTAGCATTGGTAATATTCTTTATTTAGGTTTGGCTGTGCTTGGTGGGTTATGGTTTCCAGTTAGTCAATTTCCATCTTGGATGCGTAAAATTGCATATGTTACGCCCACTTACCATTTAAAACAAGTTGCCTACGAATTTGGAAATGGAGTTGGTCTAAACTATTTATCGTTTTTGGTTTTAATCATATATAGTATACTCTTTCTAGCAATGGGTTTAATAATCCAAAATAGAAAAGATGTGGACGTATGATAAAAAAATTAAAAATTAATGTAATAGATTTATCAAGTTTAGTATATTTAATTTTCCCGATTATACCTCTATTTACATTTGATGTTAGAGGTTCATATTGGTTATATGTAATTGTATTTATTATTTTTACAATTTCATATGTTTCAGTAGCATTATTTACTGTAGTATTTCCAAGAAACTTGATATTCTCATTTTTTATATTACATTATATAGGTATTACTTACTTTGTGTATAGCGTTGGACCTGCAATTAGTTTGTTCTTTTTCTTTAGTGCGTTCGTGATTCCTTATATTTTTGATAAATCTATAAATTCAAAAGAATTCTTTATATTTATCATCGCAATATTAATAAATATATTTTTAATATTTACATTATATTTTCAAAGTTTAGCAACTATATTCATTATGTATTTAGCCATTATTATCATAACGTTAGGAAATTTTAAACAACGAGAAAGTATCAAAGTTAAAAATACATTAGAAGAGAAAAATAGACATATTAACGTTTTAATTGCGGAACAAGAGAGAAATCGAATTGGCCAAGATTTACATGATACTTTAGGCCATGTGTTTGCCAGTTTGAGTTTAAAGTCAGAATTAGCAATGAAATTGATTGATAGCGATGTTGAGAAAGCTAAAGTTCAGTTAGAAGAGGTAAATATTTTATCTAAAGAATCTTTAGATAAAGTGCGTGCAATTGTCAATGATTTAAAGGTACAATCATTTGAAGATGAAGTATCTTCGGTTAAATACTTATTATTAAATGCTAATTTGACCTTTGAATTTGTCAATGTAGAGATTGCGAGCAGAATCAACCCTTCTAAGCAGTCTCTTTTAGCGATGATATTAAGGGAGGCTATTAATAATATAATTAAACATTCTAATGCTACTGCAGTTTACGGGGAATTGAATGAAAAGGATAATGAAATCACATTAATTATTAAAGATAATGGAATTGGTATGGGTCACATCAAAGATGATGACTTAGTAAGTATAAAAGAGCGAGTTGCGTTAATGAAAGGTAAAATGGAAGTGAAATCTCAAGATGGACTGCAAATTGCTGTTAAAATTTATAGGGGTGAGGGCACATGATATCAATTGTGTTGGCAGAGGATCAAACGATGTTAAGAGAAGCTATGGTCCAATTAATCAATTTAAACGATAATATAGAAGTTGTAGCTAGTACTGGCAATGGTAAGCAGGCATTGGCTTATATTGAATCTGAGAAACCAAATGTAGCAATTCTCGATATAGAAATGCCAGGACTAACTGGTTTAGAGATACTTAGCCATATTAGAAATAAACAATTAGATGTTAAAGTAATTATTGTGACCACATTTAAAAGGCCAGGTTATTTTGAATCAGCTGTTTCAAATGATGTCGACGCATATGTCTTAAAAGAAAGATCTATTGAGGAGTTAGTGACTACTGTTTATAAAGTGTTGAATGATGAGAAAGAATATAGCGAATCATTGATGACTACAATTTTTAACGAAAGAAACCCGCTTACCCCTAAAGAGCAACTTGTGTTGAAAGAAATAGGGAAAGGTCATTCAAGTAAAGAGATTGCTATCAATTTATTTTTATCAGATGGTACGATTAGAAACTATACTTCGATTATTATCGACAAGTTAGAAGCTGAAAATCGTTATGATGCATGGCATATTGCTAAACATAAAGGATGGATATAAAATTGCTTAATATCAAAGCAGATAAAAAAACTGCCGACATTTTATTATGCGGCAGTTAAATTTATTTATGCTTATTTTTAGTGACAATTGCTTGGATTACAAATACGATGAAACCAACTAAGAGGCCTAAGCAAATAGCTACGACTGCTGATACCATTAGTGGTAATTGAAATTGATATTGTAACACCATACCGATAATTATAGCTATGACAACTGCGATAATCGTTATCATGTTCTCTTTAAATATACTCAACTTGTTCACTCCTATTCATCAAGTATTATAGCATGAGTTATGTATCTGTTTAAACAACTCATGCTATAAATTATGGGATGAAAAAACCATACGCTATGCGTATGGTACAGTATGGTTATACCATTTTATTAAAAATTGCATCTCTCCATGCTAAAATAATATTTGGTCAGCCAACCAAAAATAAACAACAAGAGGAGATGCAATTTATGTCATCAGACACAAATAGTTTAGCACATACAAAATGGAATTGTAAGTATCACATTTTATTCGCTCCTAAATATAGAAGACAAATTATTTATGGAAAAATAAAGAAAGATATTGAAATAATATTGCGACAGTTGTGTGAAAGAAAAGGTGTAGAAATTATTGAAGCTGAAGCATGTAAAGACTATAAACGTATATTAGTTAGTATTTCTTCAAAATTTAACATTTCACAATTTGTAGGATATTTAACAGTAAAGAGTAGTTTGATGTTTTTGTGGCTTTTTTCGAAAAGAACTGATATCATTTTTGGCTCTTTGTCAAAGAGGACTGATACCATTTCTGAGATTAGGCAACCTTAGGTTGTTTAATCTCTTTTTTATTGGAGAAGTATAAAATAGTTTTCTTTTTGCAAAGTCATATCTCATGATTTTTGAGATAAGTGACTCGATTTTATTTGAATTTGCATATAATAATTTGTAAAGAATAAACTCTTTAGGTTTTTCAAATTTATTTTTAAGAACTTTTATTTCTTTGCTAAAAGTGAATAGTAAACTCTCTTGAAAGCAGACTTGAAATTACTTCTTTTAAATACAAAGAAATTTGATTAAAGAAAGCTTATCGTATTTAGAGAATTCAAAAAATATGCTGATAGAAATAATAGTATACAACGATAATAGGCAATATAATTTATACGACATTTTTTATGAAGTTAAAAATTGCCAGTTCTTATATAAATTTGTAAAAAAATAAAAAAATTATATTACTACACATTAACTAATGCAAAAAAATATTGTATTATGTATTTGAAGAGAGGTGTTGGAGGTTGATAAGAGTGGAAAGAAATGATAAAGAAATTATTAAAATAGAGGAATTTAAATTAGATTTTGAAGAAAAAGAAATAAAGAATGACCAGAGAGAATTAGTGGGAGATATGGATACTAGAACAATAACTACCACAAGAAGATTTATAACTAAAGTAACGTGTAGGGGTTCATGCACATGTAATTGTACATCAGTTTATTTTGCTTAAATAAAATAACGTATTAATTAAAAATAATTATATTAAAGCTTATCCGATAAATAGTGAAGAATTAGAGGAATTTAAATTAGAGAGTTCAACATATAATAAAATTATTGAATCATATAATAGTGGTAATATAGACAGATACATTAGTTTAGAACAATTAGATAATTTCATATTATTAGATCTTGAAGCAAAATACACAGCAGATTTAATAAAAAAAGAACAAAATTCAATGAAAGATTATATAGAACTTGTAGAAGCAAACCATCTTGTTTTAAATAAATCTAGATATAAAGAATTTGAATTTGTCTTTCCAATTAATATTAGAGGAAAATCTAATTTAAATAATTGTAATAATATTTTAATTTATAAAGATGTTGAAAATAGATTGTTATCAATTAATAATGGGCTTATTTATTTGAAGATTTATTATAGCTATGATTTTTGTGATGAAGTTTTGAAGAAAATACAAATCTATTTATTGCAAGAAAATATAGAAGATTACTTTTTTATTAAATATTATAAACCTTGTGAACATATTAGATTACGTATCTTTTCATCATCTAAGAAAATAAAAAATGATTTAAAGATAATAAATTATTTAAGTAATTTAGACATCGTTGAAAATATAGAAATGGCAGAATATGAACGTGAAGTTGAAAGGTATGGTGGTATAACAAATATAGAGAATGCAGAAAAAGTTTTTAAAAGTGATTCGAAAATAATTTTGCAACTTTTAAATATTGAAAATAAAATACAATGTGCTTTCACATTAGGTTTAGCTTATTTAGAAATTTTTTGTGAAAATTTTAATAGAGAACAAGTGTACAATATAGTCCCGATTTTTATTCATTAGCTAATGGAATGTTTCCTTGGATTATAATTATGAATAATAGACATTTGAACGGTCTTGAAAATCTTGAATCAGAAATTCATTATTTAATAAAAAATAGGATTACTAGAAATAATATAGAACAGATATTTGATCCAGGGTTATTTAATGGTTTAGCAGGAATTCTATACGTGTTATCGAATGCAGCTAAAGATGAGAGGTATAAGAATTTAATACTTGGAATATTACCGTATATGGAAAATAGAACATATAGTAAAATTCAAGAATGTTATGAAAACCAGATTAGAGGATGCGTAAAAGATTCTGATTTTGATCTAATAAGTGGATTGAGTGGTATATTAAAATGTTATTTAAATAATTCTGTTAATAAGTATATTGTAAATAATAATATAATCCATGACATTGCTGCTTGCTTAAAAAGTTATTTTGATTTCAATAATTTTAATGACATCGAGGACTTAAACTTCTATATTCCATATGAAAATAACCCATATATTAATTCTCAAAACAGATTAATAAACTTGTCACATAGTCATGGAATTATGGGGTTATTAAGCTCTCTAATTCAGTATTATGAAATGTTTGAAGATGAAGATACTAAAGAAAGTATTAAAAAAATATGTGATTTTGTAAATGAATTTTATAGTAATGAGAAAAAAACTTATGTAAAGAAACTCTATAAAAACGAAAGGATGCATTTCAAAGATAGAAATTATACATGGTGCTATGGCGATTTGATAATGATGCAAACTTTATATAGAGCGTCGCTAATTATTCAAAATGAGGTTTATAAAAATTTAAGCTTAGAATTTTTTGAAACAATAGATAATGATTATATAAATTTATTATCACCTACATTATGCCACGGAAATTCTGGAGTATTACTACAATTATTGCATTTTAAAAAATTTCATAAATCAAAAAATATAAATACCGCATTTCTCAATGTGATCAAAGACTATAAAAAAAGTTATTTTTATAAGTTCCGAGATTGTGAAAAGTATGAGGGAAGGAGATATTATTTAGATAAAAACAATTTGTTAACAGGATCTTTAGGTATTTATTATACTTTAGATTTGTATTTAGGATTAGAAGATCATGTTGGCCTGTTAAATCTAATTATGTGATTAAGATGAAAATAAGGAATTTATTACAGCTTGCATCGATATCTAAAAAAATATTTGCTTTTAGTATGATAATATCGATAGTTTCAACTATTCTAGGATTGTCAATGCCAGTATATTTAAAGAATATTATTGATAAGCTAGAGAGCTCAGAAATAGAATTAATAGATATAATAATAGCTATAATTATTTTTTTTAGTAGTGTAATATTGAGCTCTGTATCATTATATATATTTAAATACATTGGTAGTCAATCTATGTTTAAAATTAGAGGTAGTGTTTGGTCAAATATCTTAAAATTAGATTTAGAAACTATCTATAAATATGAAAGTGGAGAAATAATAAGTCGTTTAAAGAATGACATTGAAGAAGTCAATTTATTCCTAACAAATACAATACCAACTGTTATTAATTATTTTTTAACTTTTATAGGAGCATTAATAATTTTATTTATTTTAGATTATAAAATAATGATGATTACCCTGTTAATTATACCAGTAATTTGTATAGTTATTTTCCCAATAGGTAACGTTACATATAATTTATCATTAAAATTGCAAGATCAGCTTTCTATTTTTACTTCTAGATTAAATAATGTCTTATCGAATATTAAATTAGTGAAAACTTACACTTCAGAGCTCCATGAGTATAATAGAATCAAAAAAATATTAAAAATATTATTAGATTTGGAACTAAAAGATGCAAAATTAAAAGCAATAGTTGCGCCTATTATGTCATTAATAACTATTGGAACAATACTGTTTATTGTTAGTTATGCTAGTTTAAGAATTAGTAATGGCAGTTTATCAACTGGTACGTTTATTGCGATTCTTTATTATGTTTTACAAGTGATACCTGCAATTATATCCTTCACTACAGTGTATAATGATATTCAGAAAGTAAGAGGAGCGAATAAAAAAATTAGCGATTTAATTTGTAATAATAATATAGAAATGGATGGTTTAGAAACATTTAATTCAAAAGAAATGCTGTTTGGAGATTTGGAAATTAAAAACTTGTACTTTAGTTTTGGAAAAAGAACTATACTAAAGGATGTTAATTTTACAATTAAAGCAGGAGAGACAGTTGCAATAGTAGGTCCTTCTGGAGCAGGGAAATCTACTTTGTTTGATTTACTTTTAGGTATGTATAAAAATTATTCAGGTGATATTTTTTATGGCAATAAAAACATAAAAGATATAGATGTAATTAATTTGCGAAATTCAATTAGTTATGTTCCTCAAGATAATAATATAATGACTGGTACAATTTTAGATAATATAATTTATGGAAAAAAATATATAGTTTGTTTTGATAAAATTTTAGACGTTTGTTTTAAATCTGATTTAACAGAGATGATTCAAAAATCGCCTCAAAATGTTTTGACTGTAACTGGCGAAAATGGAGTTTTTTTATCTGGAGGGCAAAGACAGAGAATTGCTTTAGCTAGGGCACTAATGAAAGATAGTAATATATATTTACTTGATGAGTTTTCTTCTAATTTAGACAGTCGTAGTGAAAATATCCTAATAGAAAGTATTTCTGAATTCATGAAAGAAAAAACTTGTATAATAATTGCGCATAGGATGTCTACAATACAAAATGCTAATCGCATTTTGTTTATGGATGAAGGCAGAATAACAGGTGTTGGTAATCATAAAAAGCTATACGAATCTCACGAGCTGTATAAATTATTTATTGATAGCCAAAATTGTTTTGATTAATGGAGGTTTGAGTATTATGGAAATATTATTAGAAATATACATGTATATAAAGAATGAAATCAAAAATTATTTAATGATTAAAAAGTTACGCAAAAAATTTAAAGAGTTAAGTAATATTGATAAAGGTATTAAAAGCTTGTATGAAGAAAATCAAAAACTTTTTGAAGCAGATGAAGAAGTGGGGATAAAAGTGATGGAAGTAGATAAAAATAATGATATTGCTATGAAAGAGTTATCAGAATTTTTGAAAAATACTGTACGAAAAAATGATTAAAATTGCTATTTTAGATACAGGAATTGACACCAATCATAAACAACTGAAAAAGTATATTGATTTTGACTTTTCTAAAAGTTTTACTGATGAGAGTATAAAAGATTATTATGGCCATGGAACCGCTATAGCAGGTGTTATAGTTTATGATGGTTTATTCGAAGATAAAAAGAAAGATATACAAATAGTTGTTTGTAAAATCACGAACGAAATGGTGTTTAAAGTTATCACATTTATTAAGGCTTTTGAATATGCAATTGAGTTAAATGTAAACATTATTAATTTAAGCCTTTCTATCTATACTTCTCTTATTACAAAAGGACAGAAAAAAAGAATTAAGGAACTTATTAACATTGCATATAAAAAAAATATTATTGTTGTAGCATCAAGTGGAAATAGAAATCAAGAAGATAATATTTTTAATCAATACACAGATAATATTTTCGTAGTTATTGCTAAAGATATTTATGGAAATATCGCTTCTTATTCAAAAAGTGTTAATAATGCTTATTCTGTATTCGGAGGAGATATAAACAATATTATTGATTATTCAAAAATTGAGAATTATTTAGTAGTTTCAACTTTCCCTGAGTATCTAGAGGATGATTATTTTAATTTATTTGGTGTACCTAAAGGATATTCTTATTATTGGGGAACTAGTATTGCGACTGCAAGGTTTACATACAAAATAATAAAAGTGTACCAAAAATGTAACGGATTCAACAAAGAAAATAAGAAATCACTAGATATATATAAAGTGACTGTTTAATTTTTTCTTTGTTTTAATTAGATAATGAATTTATTACATTTATTTCCATTTTTACTTCAAAATACATTTAAGAGAAGTACATTAACTAAAGTGGTTATATTTTTGTAATTACATCAAATGCTATAATTTTAATCATGATTAAAATACAGGGATAGGCACAATAAATGGTGGGATGATTTTCTAGCTATTAAAATTTCAATAGGCAAAGGCTTAACTTTTTTATGACTGGCTCATTTTCATTATATTATAATATAGGGGATATATGCTATATTAAAAAAGTGGTGTCATTATATATTTTAGAATAGTAAAATCATTAACTTACTCTTTTAATTTATATATTGTTTTCTGAAATATGTATTAATAGATATGATTTTTAAAATTTGGAATAAAGATTTTAATTTAATGAAAGTAATTTCTTATATTTGATTTACTTATGAATTTATTACCTCCATTTGTAATATTGACGCATTGCTCTTTTTTCTATATGATGATTTGGACAATTAAAAAGAAGTGGGTGCAACAGTGAAATCGAAAAAGAAAATGACATCGTTGATTGCAATAGTAATTGTATTGGGTGTATTAGCATTTCAATTTATTAATCATACGGGACCATTTAAAGAGAATGGTAGTAGTGACACATCTTCAGGCCCTGATAATTCGGAAAAGGTTCATGTTGACCGTGTTGTAGATGGAGACACTTTAGTGGCTAAAAACAGTGACAATGAACAATTGAAGGTAAGGTTAATAGGTATGGATACGCCAGAAACTGTTAAACCTAATACGCCTGTAGAGCCTTACGGTAAAGAAGCTTCCGATTATTCTAAGAAACATTTAACGAATAAAGATATTTATTTAGAATATGATAAAGAAAAAGAAGATCGTTATGGAAGAACATTAGCATATGTATGGCTCGATGATAAAACAATGTTTAATGAAGAATTGGTGAAAAAAGGATTAGCTAGAGAAAAATATTTTTCTCCAAATGGAAAGTATAGAGAGGTATTTAAAAAAGCTGAAACACAGGCTAAAAATAATCAAATAAACCTTTGGAGTAAATAAACTTATTTTAAGTAGCTGATATACCTTTGTATTACTTAGCAGATAGATAAAGTATAAAACAGACCTGACTGTCGACAAAGTTTCCGACTTTGTTGGCAGTTTTTTTGTGCACGTTTTCCCCGAGCACAGCCTTAGTCTGTAATCTTTCCACAGAAATCGTCCCAAATTACTTCCATATTACACTAAAAAGATTATAATATATAAATTAAACATTGGTGGTATTTATTATGTTAAATAAATCAATTGATAAAAGTGGTAACTTTGGACTGAAAGATCAGTGATATTTTGAAAATAACTATACAAGTATAAATAAATAGACCTTAGGCGAACTATCACCTAAGATCTATTTTGTTAAATTAGCTAAAACGTGCGACTAATTTATCATATTGTTCTTTAGTTAATACGTCATTTTTTAAATGTAAAGTTTCTTTTATAATTTCTTGTAAAGAAGATTTAGAAGAAACAGTTTCAACGTAATTATTTCTAATTGCTGGGCCATCAATTAAATTCACACTACCATCTGTGAAGTATACGAGACCAACGTTTGGAATTTGTTGATTTAAACGTTCTTGGATTTTTGCTTCTAATGCTTGAGTGTTTTTAGAAGCTTGCTCATAAGGATCATAATTGTAAAAGTCATAAATGACAGAATTTTCTTTAATACGTTCTATAAATGTATAGGTCGTAGAACGAGATGATTGAAACTGGCCATGAAATTGGTTGGCAATATATCTTCCTACAATTTGATGCACAGAATTCTCATTTTCAATTTCAGTTTGCTCTGCTGAATCAGAAGTAAAGTGATAGAAAGTCTTCTGCTTCCAATTTTTTACATTAATATTAAAGATTCCTTTTTCAGTAAAAACAATATAATCAAAAGCTCTTGCATATTCAAATAATGGGTGCTTAACAGCTAAATTACCAGTAGCAATAATATCGAAATATGCTATAACACCTTGCTCTTTTTGTTCATTTAAAATGACTGTTAAATCTTGTTTAGCTTTTCTGAGACCATGGTGATGCGTGTCATTATTTGAACCTATATCCAACATTTTGTTTTTTAGATTTGTATTTTCACGAGTAACTGTACTTATTTTAGTTACTAATTGATCCTTAGCATAAGTTTCGGTTTCAAGCTTATTCTGCATAACACGATGATCTATAAATACTATAATAATAAGTAGTACAATTATTATTAGTAATATAAGTGGTAAAAACATGAATATCATCCTAATCTTATTAAATTTTTTAACATAGCTCATTTTACGCTTTTATTTAATTTTCTACAAATGCTATTAACCAATTCATTTATAGTTACTTTAATTATATTCATATTAATATATTATAACCAACCTGTACATAATATATATTTGTAAATTAATTCCTTTCGTATCTTTTGAGTACTTAAGTGGTATTTTTTTAAATAGATAACGGTTTAACTTAAGAGGATTAATAGCTATAATAAATTATACGCAATATAAAATGAGGAAGATGGTGAACAGTGATTTGAGTACAATAAAAGAATATCTCGAGCATATTACTCGAACAATTAAACATGAGGATATTATAGCTTTTGATAATCATCCTTTTGCATATAAAATTTTAGATGAACTTTCCTCCTATGATATCAAAATATCTGTAATCAGTTACTCTACAGATATAATTAAATATGTATCTAAATATACAAATTTCAATATTATTGTACCTAATGGCGTAGTTGATAGTGCATTTCATATCATTGTTGGTTCAGATGTAGTACAAACTTTTTCCAAATATCGTATTCGATATTATTTCATCACTGCACCGTTTATATTAGGTAATGATTTATACCAGACGATACCTGCTATTGCTGACATTCAAAAAACACTTAACACAAATGCTAACGATATTTTTCTATTAAATAGGCCAGATGTTTTAGATAACCATTCGCATCATGATTATACGTTGGTAGGTAGTTTTTAAAAATATTTTGTGTTTTATTTCACGTTTTTGTATTTAATACATTGAAATATTTAAGGACAAACTATATAATGTTAATTATTGGAAACGCTTACTTTTTGTCAGGAGGTGCACATTTGGAAAATGAAAAAAATAAATCAATAAGGCGAATTGTTGAAATTTTAAACATAAATGTACCAAATTTAATTAAATATAACGGTGAAATAGCAAAGCAACTGTTTTTACATGATTCATTTAATTTAGATAATAAAGTGGACATTAGTGTAGAGAGAAAGTTTTTAGGGGAAGTCTTGAAATATATTCCAAATGAATACCGAACATTATTGCATGATGCTTCTCATAGTACTTCTGATTATACAGCAGTAGATTTCTCAAAAATAACTCACGCAAATATATATGATGGTGATACATTGATTATGACTATAATTGTATATGATGTTAAAGATGAAGAGTGGATGTTTAGATGGAACCACAATATAAGGTTACCAGAGAAAAATATTTATTTTCATTCTATCAAATGGGACGTAGATTATATTAAACCAGAAATCGTGTTAATGTATGAACTATTAGATCCAATAGATTACCATCAACTTCCAAATTATAGAAATGTAATTGATTCACTAAGTTATTATCAATTTGTAATATTGAGGTTGGTTGTCGGTGATGAACGTATTAACCAAGCACTTATTTCAGAGAAAAAAGCAATATAAAATCCTTCAAATTATTCGTCAGTCCTGATAGGGAGACAAAATGGATTTGAAGGATTTTTGATTGTTAATAAATATGCAATGCTATACTTTTAAGCACTTCCCGTTATAACAATATTCATAAGTTGATTTCACAGCTTTATCTGCATCTGCTACATCAATACCAAACATAATGGAAATCTCCGAAGCTCCTTGATTCATCATTTTTAAATTAATTTTAGATTCTGCTAATGCATGCGTAATTGTGTTAGCCGTACCAACGATTCTGTGCATGCCTTCGCCGACGATCATTAGGATGGCTAAATCGTGTTCTACACTTAATTCATCAACGTCGCATTTATCGCGAATATCGTTAAGTACTTGCTCTTCTCTGTTGTGGATTTCTTTAGAACGCATAATGATACTGATGCTATCAATACCTGAAGGCATATGGTCAAAAGAAATATTATAATCTTCTAACACGCCTAATATTTTACGAGTAAATCCCACTTGCCTGTTCATTAAATACTTTTTGATATTTAATACAGTAAAGCCTTTGTCACAACTAATACCACTCACTATATTATTAGAATTAATTTCTCTGTCATGACGTATAAATGTCCCTGTATCATTTGGGCGATTTGTGTTTTTTATAACGACAGGGATTCTATCTTTATGTAGTGGCTGTAATGCTTCATCATGGAAGACGCCAAATCCTGCATAAGACAGTTCTCGCATTTCTCTATAAGTGATTTCATCTATGACTTCAGGATTTTTAACAATTGTCGGATTTGCTCTAAAAATACCTGAAACATCAGTAAAGTTTTCGTATAAGTCAGCTCGCACACCTCTTGCAACTATGGCGCCAGTAATGTCAGAACCACCACGAGGAAACGTTACTATATAATTTTGTCTTGAAACACCAAAAAATCCTGGGATGATTAATTTTTCATTATATGCTCTTAAATTATATAGTGCTTCATATGATTGGTCTAAAATTTGTGCATTTTGAGGCAAGTCAGTAACTTGAATGCCCGCTTCTCCAGGAGATATATAGCGAGTTGGTATACCTTGACTATTGTTATACTCTGCAATTAATTGTGCATTGAAATTTTCACCACATGAAAGTAAAGCGTCTAATAAACGTGAAGGTTTATCTTTTAATGTAGCAATGAAATTTTCTAATGTTTGATCAATAGTAGTTAATAAGTTATCACTCATTTTTAATTCATAAATAATATCAGCATAACGCTGAATAATTTCTTCTTTTTTAGAAATGTAATCTAAATCATCAATAACTTTTTCGTATAAGCGAATAAGTAAATCAGTTGTTTTAACATCTTCTTTATGTCGCTTACCTGGTGCTGAGACGATGGTAATCTTCCGATCCTCGTCGGAATTAACGATATTTAATACTTTCTTGATTTGATCTGCAGTAGATACAGAACTTCCTCCAAACTTGGCAACTTTCATGAGACATACAACCTTTCTAAAAAATCAGAAAATTTTGTTTAGTTTTTATTACGAGAGTGATAGGATAGATATAGGATCTAAATTTTCACCTTTACAAAAATAATGAATGAATTTATACTATACCATATTCAAGTATTTTTCAACTGTACATCTGTATTTTTTAGAAGAACAATCGGAGGAATGAAATTATGAAGGAATTAAATGTAGCCTTACTAGGGTTAGGAACTGTAGGTTCTGGTGTAGTAAAAATTATTGAAGAAAATAGTGAACAAATAAAAGAAACAATGAATAAAAACATTAATATTCGACACATATTGGTTCGAGATAAATCAAGACAACGTCCAATCAATGTGTCGAATTATAATTTAACTGAAGACATTGATGAAATTTTGAACGATGATTCAATCGATATTATAGTGGAAGTCATGGGCGGTATTGAGCCAACGGTGGATTGGTTGAAGCGCGCATTAAGTCAAAAGAAACACGTTGTGACTGCAAATAAAGATTTATTAGCGGTACATTTAAATGTATTGGAAGACTTAGCACAAGAAAATGATGTAGCTTTGAAATATGAAGCTAGTGTCGCAGGTGGTATACCAATTGTAAACGCAATTAACAATGGATTAAATGCTAATAATATTAGTAAATTTATGGGCATTTTAAACGGCACATCTAATTTTATTTTAAGTAAAATGACAAAAGAAGAAACGTCATTCGAAGACGCGTTAGATGAAGCTAAAAGATTAGGTTTTGCAGAAGCGGACCCTACAGATGATGTTGAAGGTATCGACGCTGCTAGAAAAGTTGTCATTACTTCATACTTATCATTTAACCAAGTGATTAACTTAGATGACGTGGTAAGACATGGTATTAGCGATGTTGAACCTGCAGATATTAAAGTTGCTGATGAACTTGGCTATAAGATTAAACTGATTGGTAAAGGGACATATGAGCATGGTCAAGTACAAGCTTCTGTTTCACCTACACTTATAAACAAAACCCATCAATTAGCTGCTGTTGAAGATGAATTTAATGCAATTTATGTGATTGGTGATGCAGTGGGAGAAACAATGTTTTATGGAAAAGGCGCTGGTAGTCTAGCAACCGGAAGTGCAGTTGTCAGTGACTTGTTAAACGTAACATTAAACTTCGACACGAATTTACACACTTTACCACCACATTTTGAATTGAAAACTGAAAAAACCAAAGCAATTATGGATGATGGAGATACGATTTCAATTAAGGAGAAAGAAAGTTACTATGTTGTCGTGCAAACAGATGGTGAAGATGTGAATAAAGTAGAAACTTTACTTAAAGGTGAATTACCTTTCCATAAATCGTTAGCGGTAACTGAACGTGACGCTCATACAGTAGGTATCGCAGTTATCGGAATTGATGAAAATCCAGAAGCATCAATTACAGATTCAGGTTATATCGTTAAGAAAATATATCCAGTAGAAGGGGTTTAATTAATATGAAGAATTGGAAAGGTTTAGTAGAGGAATTTAAAAATTATTTACCAGTAACTGAAAAAACACCAACATTATCATTAAATGAAGGTCATACACCATTAATTTATTGCGAAAATATGTCAAAAATGCTTGGTATTGAGTTACATGTTAAATATGAAGGTGCCAATCCAACTGGTTCATTCAAAGATAGAGGTATGGTCATGGCAATGGCCAAAGCGAAAGAGGAAGGTAAGAAAATTGTAATCTGTGCTTCAACTGGTAACACATCAGCTTCAGCAGCTGCATATGCGGCACGTGCTGGACTAAAAGCAATCGTAGTTATTCCTGAAGGTAAAATTGCTTTAGGAAAATTATCACAAGCTGTGATGTACGGCGCTGAAATTGTATCAATTGAAGGTAATTTTGATGAAGCTTTAGAAATTGTTCAAGAAATTGCTAAAAATGGAGAAATTGCGCTAGTTAACTCAGTAAATCCATATCGTATTGAAGGTCAAAAAACAAGTGCTTTTGAGGTAATTCAACAATTAGATGGCGTAGCACCGGACATTTTATCTATTCCAGTAGGTAATGCCGGAAATATTTCTGCATACTGGAAAGGTTTTAAAGATTACCATGAAGCAAATGGTACGCAACTACCTCAAATGTTTGGTTTTCAAGCTGAAGGAGCTTCACCAATCGTTCAAAATAAAGTAGTAAAAAACCCTGATACAGTGGCAACAGCAATCAGAATTGGTAATCCTGCAAGTTGGGATAAAGCGACTGCTGCACTTGAAGAATCCAATGGACAAATTGATAGTGTTACTGACGAAGAAATTTTAGAAGCATATCAATTGATGGCACGTAACGAAGGTGTGTTTAGTGAACCAGCTAGTAACGCTTCGATTGCTGGACTTATCAAATTACATCGAGCAGGTAAATTACCTCAAGGCAAAAAAGTAGTTTCTGTGTTAACAGGTAATGGTTTGAAAGATCCAGATACTGCAATTTCCTTGTTAGATAATCCAATTAAACCATTGCCAAATGATAGAGAAAGTATTCTAGAATATATCAAAGGGGCACTTTAGCATGAGCGAAAGGTTACATTTGAAAATCCCGGCATCTACTGCAAATTTAGGTGTCGGATTTGATTCAATTGGTATGGCTTTAAATAAATTTTTATACTTAGATGTAAAAATAAGTGATAATGGTTATTGGTCGTTTAATCATATTGGTCCTAATGTAGAAGGATTACCAACAGATAATAGCCACTATATTTACCAAATTGCACAAAAGGTTGCGCATAAATATAACGTGGTTTTACCTTCATTAGAAGTAGAAATGAGAAGTGAGATTCCTTTAGCTAGAGGGTTAGGTTCTTCGGCATCTGCATTAGTAGGTGCCTTATACATAGCAAACTATTTTGGTGATATTGAATTATCGAAATATGAATTATTGCAACTAGCTACTGAGTTTGAAGGTCACCCAGATAATGTCGCGCCGACGATTTACGGTGGTTTAGTGTTAGGGTACTATAATCCAGAAACTAAAGTAACTGATGTTTCTTACATTGATACACCTAAAGTAGATATCATTATCACAGTGCCTTCTTATGAATTAAGAACAATTGATTCAAGAAATGCTTTACCTGATACGTTTTCACATAAAAAGGCTGTTCAAAATAGTGCAATTAGCAACACGATGATTAGCGCGCTAATTCAACATAATTATGTACTAGCTGGAAAAATGATGGAGCAAGATGGATTTCATGAACCTTATAGACAAGATTTAATTCCTGAATTTCAGACTATTAAAGGACTGGCAAAACAGTATTTAGCATACGCTACAGTGATAAGTGGTGCAGGTCCAACAGTGCTTACAATGATTGGTCCAGAACGTAGTGGTGAATTAGTTAGAGAATTAAAAAGAACATTTGAAAATTGTCGTTCAGAGTTAGTGACAATTAATGAAACAGGTGTCGAACTTAAAGTATTGTACCAACGTCAATAATTTGTTGTAATATAGAGTGAAGACGTTGAAGGGAGACAAGCAACATGAGTGAATATAAAATGATAGTAAT